>Ga0155116_134_pt1 | contig 55223 bp, 51 predicted proteins | sample RifCSPhighO2_01_FD_106084 | JGI IMG/M metagenome (GOLD analysis project Ga0155116, IMG submission 106084) | Candidatus Doudnabacteria bacterium RIFCSPHIGHO2_01_FULL_43_23
AAATCCGCGTAGATTTTTTCTTTCTCCGCGATGACCCACATATCTCGCTTTTTTTCCGGGTGACAGGAGCTGACCTCGACTGAAGCAAAAAAATGTCCATAATCCAACATAATCATAGCCGAATCCTCCCTTTTGGGATGCACGCTATTGACGAGCTTACAATAAACTCTTTTGGGTCGGTCTTCCAGGACAAAGTTCAAAATATCGATCATGTGAATTCCTAAATTCAAAACTGCCCCGCTATCCTTGCGCGGAGGATTTGTGGAGTGCACGTAACGCGCCGTGATATATTGCAAACGGCCAGCGGTTTTTACAAGCTCTTTTAGCTTCTGCACCGCCGGATTGAAACGATACAAATAACCGACAGAAAGCAACAAACCTTTTTCACTGGCCAATCCAACGAGTTCTCTGGTTTTTTCCGCATCATCTGTCACTGGCTTTTCCACTAAGACATGTTTACCAGACTCTAGAGCTTCCCTAACCACTTGATAATGATAATTTGTCGGCACCACAACGCTTACCGCGTCGACTAAAGGTAAAAGTTTTTTGTAATCAGTGAAAAAATTCGTGTCGAATTCTTCTGCCAGTTGCCGTTTGCTTCCATCTACATCCGCGATCCCAACGACATGAACCGGAAGCTTGGAGAGGAGCCTCAAATGATTCTTCCCCCATTTACCAAGTCCAATTATTCCAACTTTAACCATATAAACTAATAAATTATTTAGGCTTGGATGCAATTATGATTATATTCCAAGATTGTGTTTTTAGTAAAGGAACTTTTTCCATCATATCATCAAGAGAAAGAAGCAATGGAATAGTGACACTCTTTAGAGGTAGGTATCTTTGAAAATTTATGATATCAGGAAAGCCAAGCAGGGCATAAGCTAAATATCCGTAATGCCTCACTTCCTGGATCTTCAAACGGTCGCCGATTAGCGAAAGCAGCTCAAATTTTCTGAAATTTTTGTGTTCGTGTGAAAAGTGGGAGGAAAAACGGTTCAAAAAAAATCGAGGTACTGCGCTCAATGAAGTTTTTACGACTTCTTCAAATATTGCTGTCCCACCGGGCCTCAAAACCCGAACTATTTCATCTAATCCTTTCATTGGATCAGGTAGGTGATGTAGAAGGCTTAAGCTAATTACAGTGTCAAAGCTCTTGTCTGCAAAAGGCAAGTATTGCGAGTCTCCAACCCGAACTTCCTTTAGCCGTTTACGAGCGCGACTTGCCATCTCTGCTGACAAGTCCACACCCACGATATCACCTTCCCAAAATTCTCCTAAAATGCCGTTGCCACAGCCGTTATCCAGAATTTGACCATAAGGCTGTGCTAGACTGAAAAGTTTTTTGAAAAACCACTGATAATACTGTCTTGCCGCGGGTAAAGCATATCGCACGTCTTCATAATAAGCCGCGACTGAATCTTGCACAAGTTGTTCGGATTTTTTAAGTTCTATTTTTTTCACGTTCTTTCTTTTTAATCCACTGCCAAGTTTTTTCCAGACCTTCTTCAAATGAAATGCTTTCTTTAAATCCCAACTTCTCTATTTTACCGGTATCTGGAATAGGACGGAGCACTTCTCCCGCTCGCGCGGGACCATATTCCGACCTTAAACCATGTCCATATGTTTTGATTACCTTTTCAGCCAAGTCTTTGACTGAAATCCGATTGTGGGATGCGACATTATAAATCTGTCCAACTGTTTCGTCATTTTCCAATAACATAAAATTAGCATTCACATCATCGAGCACATAGGTCAAACAACGGATCTGTTCCCCGCTGCCAAAAATTATCGGTGACTCTCCACGTAGTACCTTGCCCAAAAATATGCTTACGACACCAGCTTCACCTTCATAATCCTGGCGTGGCCCAAATACGTGAAAATAACGCAAAATACTGACACGCACGCCAAATTCTCTATGGTAAAACGAGCAGTAAAATTCGGCTGCTCCTTTTGAAATACCATACATTGTCGTCGGGTTACGCGGGTGATCCTCAGTCATAGCTTCTCCACTGGTTTCGCCAAGTACCGATCCGGTCGAAGCATGGATTAAGCGCTTTTCTGTTCCCTTGCAAGCCTCTAAAATATTGAAAGTTCCAACAATATTGGTGTTCAAGTCAACTCGTGGTCGCTCCCGGGATACTACTAATTTGGATGCGGCTTCATGAAAAATAATATCTACGCGGGCAACAAGCTTTTTTACCAAGTTAAAGTCATAAACATCACCCTCAACTACCTCCACCTTCGAATCATCCAAGATATATTTTATATTATCTCGGCTACCGGATACAAAATTATCTAAAATAATAATTTTTGCCGCGCCTTCTTCAAGCACCCGATCAACTAGATGGCTACCGATAAATCCTGCGCCACCCGTAACTAGAACTATTTTTCCTTTTACTTTCATTTTTTAAAAATTAGTAATGGTAATTTATTTACTCTCTTCTTTGTCAAACCACATGGCAAAAAGCAATGACTGAAAACCAAAAATTAAAAGTAATGCGGCAAAAATCGCTTTCCCACCGGTTACAGTGTCAATAGTAAATTTATTGATTACCAAATAAATACTGAAGATAACTCCGGCTGGAAATAGGGTAATTCCCGCCCAGTAGAAAAAAAATAATGGATGGAAATTTCGAATGAAATATTTGTGCCAAAGCCGCCAAAAAAATCCTCGGATAATCATTGGGCCGACTGTGACCGCGTAATGAAATGCTTTGATCTGAGACTGCCTCACACCATCCAGATAAATCGCCGGACGGGAGACATCAACGACTTTGAACCCTGCGGCGTTCAGTCGAATCAGGTAATCTGTATTATAGCCGTATCCTTTCCAGGCTTTTGTCCAGTCAATAGCCTCCACAGCCTCTCTTGTTATGACAGTAAATCCATCCACCACATCAAAGATATGATAGTATCCGGAAGCGATTTTAGCAGCAAAAGACATGAGGGAATTAACTGCCATCCGCAATCGCGGCATTTTATTGATCGCTTGATCATTGCGAAAAAACCGGTTCCCTTTAGCATAATCCGCTCGCCTTTCAACCAAGGGATCCAAAAGCTTGTCAGTCATCTCGAGTGGCATCTGGTTATCTCCACCCGCCACAACGATATAATCATAGCCTTGCTTGGCCGCGGTCAGGTAGCCAGTGATGATCGCCTGGCCAAGACCGAGGTTTCTTGGCTGATTGACAAGCTCAACTCTTTTGTCCGTGATGGATTTTTTGATCACGAGATCAGCTGTCTTGTCTGTACTCCCGTCATTAACGACAAAAATTTTGTCTATAATCTCGGGCGCCCGCTCGATAGTGGGTACGATCAAGACCTCTTCATTGTAGGCTGGTAAAACTAATGCAACGCGCTTAGTATGGTACATAGTCTAAAAATTAAAAAAGCTTATGCTATTATAACAGGTATTGGTAGATATGAAAACGATACTTAACTAGTCTGTTTTTAGCAAATAAATTAAGTCAAAAACTCAAAATGAAGGTCCTGCTAATACTATTTTTTGTAAACCACAAATTCACCAACTTCCGCAATCTTTTTATAACGATCTAGAATACCCGCGGGCCAGATGTCACTGCTCGTGTCCTCAACTAAGTAGTCCAACCTGTATTTATCAAGTTGTTTTTCTATGCCCTGCTCTAAAAACTTTTTATAACCCTCTATCACTGGCCCAAATTCCGACTCCGGAAAACACGTGCGGCATCCATATTTACGGCGATTTGCCACACCGCCCAGCAGATCAGCGACGATACTTGGGTTTCCTCTAAAGAACTCATCTGCTTCATCTGCTTTCACATCCAAAAAATAAATCCGAAGATAGTACGCATCTTTTATTCTCTCCTCCGGGGTGTTATTGAGCATAAGTTGAACTGACATGAAAACGTTATTGTGCGTATAGACCGGGAGATTATCTCCAACATAAGGTGAAAATGTCAGCACTACGGAATCTTTGGGTGTATTCAAATTGAGCCAGTCGTACAGGGTAGCATAACGCTGATCGGCTACAAAATACTTCTGATTTTTTTCATAAGTATTTCTCTGCGCGACATAGCCATTGAAGACAAAACCCGCAAGCCCCAAACAAACCAGGGCTACGGCGAGCTTCTTATGTTTCTGCAAATGTAAAAGCTCAAAAAAACCCATGACGAGCACAATCCCTACGAGCGGCGCGTTGATATACCAATGATAGTGTGGGCTGAAAAGTTCCTGACCTGTAATGATCTGTTGGTTGATCGCGATAAATCCGGCCAACAAAAGCGCGGTAAAAAACCAAAACTGCGCAGCGAATTTGCGCCAAAAACTTATGAAAAAAAATACAGTGCCCGCCACTAAAAGCTCACTGAAAACAAAACTCCGACCGGAAACCAGGCCCTGCAGGGTACCGAGAAATTCCCTCTGTGGGAGCTGGTAGAATTGATAGAGATTATAAAAATACGGGATCGCAATAGCCAGCGCCAAGATAGCGTGCAAGATTAACTTTTTTCTGAGTATGAAATCTTTTTTGAAAAAAGAAATCAGGAACAAAACGGCCAAAAAAGCAAAAATAAACGTCCACGAATAAAAATAAATGTAAAATAAAAATCCGAGCAAAACCGCGGCCCACCAGAGATATTTGTCAGTCCGAGTCTCGAGCCACTGCCAAAAAAGCGCGAGATAGCCGAAAAAGAATATCGAATGAAACTGCGGCGAAACCGGCCGCGAATAGACAAGCGCCTGGAAAATCTTACTCTCACCACGAGCAAGATCGAGGATTGCCATAGGATTCAAAAGCAGATTCTGCCCGAGGATGATGAAAGCAGTCGCAAGCAGGCTTTGAAGTCGCGATTTGGAAACCGAGTAAACAAAGCTGTATATAACCAAGGTTAAAATAAACGGAAAAACTACACGGCTACCATAGAGTATTGCCTCGACGCGATCCCAGCCTACGAGCTTGCCAAACCCCGCATAGACGATCTCTGGCAAAGGTGGCTGCAAATAAGGCAAGACTTTGTACTCGGCCAGGTGCGCGTTGCCCAGGCCTAGATGCCCATCATAGATTTCACCTACTCTGCTACCGTAATAATTTTCACTGTCAGTGACCGAAAAATAGACTCCTTCATAATCATCTCCTAAGTCTCTCTCCAGCCAATATTGAGGCAAAAAACAAAGCAGGGAAACCACAATCCCTAACAGAATAACAAAATGATGTTTTTTTAGATACTCTACTGAAATTTTCATTTTTTCACAACTCCGAACACACTCACACCGATTGGAAAATTAATAAATTCAAGCAGTAAATTTTCAAACTGTAAAAGACCAAGAAACAAAACTCTTGCCAAGCTATTCATTCGGTAAAGATGATCATGAGTTTTGTGTCTTTTTTTCACCAGCACACGGTGAAAGAAACGAATGACCACAGTAGGAAAAAACAAAATAAAATTCCAGTAAGAAATCCTCAAAGTAGCGAACCCGGTAACTCTAAAAATTTCGGAGAGTTTTTTCTTTGTGTAACGACTAAAATGATGATTGATCTCATCGTGCTCAGTCCATAAAAAATTGAATGCTGGTGTGAAAACGATTAGTTTTCCTCCTGGCTTGAGAATTTTATACCACTTCTTCATCGCTGCCACATCGTCTGGCATATGTTCCAGAATATCTGAAGCAATGATCAGATCAAATTCATTATTAGAAAACTTGGGATCGGCAGCGTCCATCTGGAATACCTGGTCAATTCCTTTTTTGCGACACAGTTCAACCGCTTCCCTACTAATATCAATCCCGAAAAGATTCTGAAAACCATATTTTTTCAAAATTTCCAGCAAATAACCGGCAGAACAGCCAATCTCCAAAATCTTCTGATTCCTGTCAGTGCCACGTAAAAGCCTGATAATCATATGCCGACGGCCCAGAAACCAAGGATGTGTCGCCTCTAAATCATGATATTTTGACTCGTAAGTTTGATCCATTAGCGTTTTTTATGTTTGAACTCCGCCAATCTGGCCTTTAAGAGATTACGTATGAACTCCAATAGAGAGTTAAAATTGATAAAAGAGCGCCGACCTGTTAAACCCGAGAAAGTAGTCGGGATTTCTTCGACTTTAAAACCATAACGTCTAGCCTGAATCATAATCTCGGCGTCAATAAACCAGTCATCCGAAGTAAGTTTCATTTTTTGGTAAGCCTGCCTGCTAAAAATCTTTGGTTTGGCATTTATATCTTTCGATTTAATTCCCGGAAATAAAACTCGAGAAATGAGATTGAATTTAAAAGAAATCAGGCGGCGCAACCATCCGTCTCCTCTCGTAAGTCGGTGGGTCTTGACCAAATCCAAACCTGCTTCACTGATTTTACGGTAAACCTTCACGACGTCTGAAATCTGGAACTGGCCATCCCCGTCTATTACCGCAATATAATTTCCACTCGTCAAATCTAAACCGGATTTCATATCCCAACCCATCATGCCTTGCTTGGGTTTCGCTGAATGAAAAATCTTGGGGTGGATGGCTGCAAGTTCACTAACAACCTGTGGCGTGATATCGCCCGTGCCTTCGTGATAGTTGCCGACAAGCACGAGCTCGTAGTCCAAAATACCGTTTTCTTCTAATAGCCGGATGGTCTTTGCCACAAAACCCCTTACAGCCTCACCCTCTTTATAACACAAAATGACCAAAGATAGCTCTGGAATAGTTGTGCCAATATCCTCATCCTGCCACTCCTTGTCCATACCAGCTATTTATTACTTACAATGAAAAAATAAGCAAAGGTACTAACTCCGCTTCGAAAAGTCCCTTCGGCTTGTGGCAAGAAATATTTCCTTACCAAACGTTCATAGTCCGCTACCGGTCGGATAAAGTTTCCCTGATCCATCTTCTGAAAAGGAATAGTTATAAAGTTCAACCAGCTCTTGATCTTGGCGGAGTCCATTATCAAAAATTTGCCTCCCGGCCGTAATACTCGTTTCACTTCTGACAAAATTGCCTCTGTGTCTGAGTCGTTCAGATGATGAAGGATGGCCATTACAAAAACGATATCAAAACTACTATCGGGGAATTCCATTTTCGTAGCATCCATGACTTGAAACTTTCCCTTATTTTTCTGTCGAGCATACTCGATATAGTCCCTTGAAATATCTATGCCGTAATAGTCCGATCCGGAAAAATCCTTTGCCATCTCTCCTGTGCCACAGCCAACATCCAAAACCTTCAAGCCGTAAGTATCTCCCAAAAATTTTCTAAGATAGAATCGAGGTACGATAAAGTTGAGCTCCAAAATCCGACGCAAAAATTCAAACACTGCGGAATTACCCGCCAGTTTGTCAATAAATTTTTGTAGATATTTCATTTTAGAAGTAGATTTATAATCTTTGGAAACCTAGAAAGTCCTCATAAGTATATCTAATAAATATATTTTGTTCAACCTAGCACAGCTTGCTAATCCTCAACAATGTATTACAATTAGAATATATTTTGTAATATTCTATAAGACGATGAATCAAATTTTGGACACCTTGCGAAAAAATTTAGGAGTTTCGGATTTCGAATTGACACCAGGTGAGGTTTACGAACTCAACTCCTGCCTGGAAATCAAATCGCAGGCTTTGCCAGAACGTGTGGCCAGGCTCTTGTTTGAATCTACAACTTCCAAACTGCCACTTTCTTTGCGTTTCCGCTTGACCAGTCTGATGAAAAAAATTCGCAATCCAAAGAATAAAATTGCTGTAAAAAGATTTCATGAATTGGTCGGGGTAAAAATTGTTCAACGAATTCTTCAAAAAAAATCCCCTCAATATTTCTATGGCGACTATCAAGGGGCTATCTGTCTCACTCACGATGTTGATAATCTGAACGGCTGGCGACATCTAGAAAAAACCTCTCGCCTCAATGCAAAATACGGACTTCCGGCCACCTTTAACTTTTTGACCCGAGCTGATTATAAACTAGAGAAGGATGTTTTAAACACGCTACAAAATCTAGGATTTGAAATCGGACTGCATGGTTTAACTCATGATATCGCGCTTGCCTTCCGTTCCAAAAATAAAATTCGACAGCATCTAGAGCAAGGTCTGGCAGACCTTGAGCTTAGAAACATCGGCTTCCGCTCACCGGCTTTCTCCATAAGCCGGGCGCTGCTCGAATCCTTGTCCGAGTCCGGGTTTATTTACGACTCAAGTATTCAGACGGCTTCCACTTTTTACCATTCTTCAGAATTTCACTTTCCTTATTTAATTGACGGGACTAAGATTGTAGAAACACCTCTTACGATCAACGATGATATCTTTTTTAGAGATGCCCAATTATCTTCATTAAAAACACTCGAAATTATCAGCGAGACTTTGGAAAATGTAACTAACCTGGGCGGTGTTTGCGTTCTAAATATCCATCCACACAACCTGCCCGGCCACTGGCAACTATATGAAGACATTTTGCGTTTGATAGTAGAAAAAAAACAGGCTTTATTGACTACGACTGGAAAAATTGCCAAGGTGTATTTATCCACTCTAAATTCTTCTTGAGGCTCTATTTTTGCAATAAGTAAAGCGCGCCGCTTGAACTAAATTCTCGAAAAAAAGGAATCCGACCGAAGAGTCGGTTTTTTATAATTGGTAGGCTATAGCGCATAGCTATAGATGGTCGGATAAAGTACACTTCTTCAGTCTCAATCACCAAACCGAGCTCTTGGCAGAATTTCTTGAATTTTGTGATAGAAATTTTTGTTTTTCGAACTCGCCGGAAATCGCTAAGGTAGCCTTCAATAAAACTTTCTTTTCCCTCACGATCTGGTCTTTGATTTTCCAAAATCCGATTGAAAAAAATATCTGGCAAAAGATGAATAAAAGGCAAAAATCTAGCATAACTTCCACGTAGAGTATGCTGATGGCCACCGAACGGAGAGTAGTATGGCGGAAAAGCTACAAAAATTTTACCACCTGGCTTACACATCGTCTGTAGGTTCTCAAGCGCGCTCTTAAGATCAACCGCATATTCCAAAACATCACGACAAATTATAACATCAAAGTCCCTTGAAGTAGGCTCGGTTAGAATATCGTAAACTTCAAAATTCGATTTAGCGATATTCCTCCCCCGCGCTTTAATGACATGCTTTTTAACGGCATCAAAACCGACAAAGTTGCCCGCAGGGTATTCTCGAGCTAAAGCAGCCACAATTCCTCCTTCCCCACAGCCGACATCAGCAACTAATCTTTTGTTCAGATCCAGTCTTTGGTTTTTAAAAAAAGGCAACACGGCTACACGCGCCATTTCTTTTTGATATTCAAAAAAATTTTCAAACCGATTCCGTGCTGTATTCAACATGGCTTAAGTCATCTTTTTGATAAAACTGATAATACCCGCCGACCGAGCGGACCAGCTATATTTCTGAACTTTTCCATGGGCATTTACTGCCAATCTCTCGACTGGAATTTCTCCTAAAAGTACCGACCTAATTTTCCTGGCAAGATCAATCGGATCATCTGGAACAAAAAACACCGCCATGGATTCATCCAGTACTTCTCGCAAGCTGGGCAAATCGGAAGCCACTATCGGCCGTCGCGCCGCCATATACTCAAATAGTTTCAGAGGCGAGGTATAATATTTGCTGATTTCAAATTTAGCCGAATTCGGTAGCACCAACACGTCAGCTACCGCCAAATATTTCGGAATTTCTTCGTGTTTGACACGGCCTAAATGCTTTACTCGGTCGAGCTCGCTTCTTTTGATAAAATCTCTAAATTCCGATATGTCGCTATCCGTACCACCCACAAAACATACGACTGTATCCGAGTCAAGAGAAACTGAAGCCTGCGCCAAAATCCGCGCTCCTTTCCAGGCATACAGATGACCCGCATACAAAACAATTTTTTTTCCTTCCGGAATTCCGAGTTCTCTCCTAGCCTCCTGTTTGCTGATATTGTCGGCAAAAAAGCTCAAATCGACACCATCCGGTGACAGAAAAACTTTTTTTCCCGAAATATATTTATTCACTTCGCTTACCAAACCTTTACTAATCGCCACGACCCCCCTCGCTTCTTTGAACACCCTTTTGATAATCCTGCTGGGGTTTTTTGTCAAAGTATGAATCTCGTAAAAAAACGGTAGCCTGCGCTTCATTACCGGCACTAAGGGATAAGTGTCTCGAGAATAAAATATCAGGTCATCGTGATCCACGCGCTTCAACTCGCGCCCAACCGAAAAAGCAAAAGTCTTGGATTCAAGATAAAATCCCAAGCCAGGAAAAAACTTAAACTTTCCGACTGTGTCCCAACAGTCCAAATATCGAATTCTGAATTTCGCGGTGAGATGATAATACTCGAAGGGGTTGATATTTTTGAACATTAAATTGTTCCGCTTTGGTAGCCAGAGCTCAAGCCCAACTCCCGCGCCCACTAAGGCTTCACAGGTCTTCATAATCTGAATTCCATGAGCCTTTTCGGTCGGAATCCTGACATTTGCTATGTATATTATCCTCATAAAAAAAATCAAACTATTGAAGTTGAACTTCAATAGTTCAGTCAATTAAGATGTCCTTGATCAGATGTAAATTTAGATTTTTCATCCAACCTTTTATTGCTTTCTCATATGTTAATCCAAAACGACTCTCATAAGCCTTCAGAAGCAAATCGCGTTGAGTTACGAAAGGAAAATTTGCTTTCTCGATAAAATCGAGGTAACTGCTCCAGCGATATGATTCTAAGTAACTAACCGACGAACTAATACTTCCAACTTTTTTTTCTCTCCACTCCGGATATTTCAAGTCTAGCGGGTTGAGATGAATGTAGTGAGGAATATAAAACAACTGCTGATCGTTTTTTATGTGAACAGATTTGTATCTGCCTTGAAAAAGTGATCCTACCCTATCATTTTTTTTATTAAAGTAATTGGTATAACCAGTCCCTAACTTTCTCATAAATTCAGTTATCCCGCCGGACGTTCTTTGCTTTAAAAGCAAGTGGTAGTGATTTGGCATTAGGCAAAAACACAAAACTTCTACAAGCATTTTTCTAGGTGTCCTAGATTCACGTTTCCCAGAATTTCCAGACAATCTGGCAAAGTGAAAACCTAGATTTCGTGCGGGGTTAGAATCGTTAAATTCATAAATGTCGTGAATGAAACGGTAGTAATCCTTTTCATCAAGAAATATATTCCTTTTTTCCACACCCCTATTGTAAATATGATAAATTTGTTGATTGACTAATGGAGTTTTTCTCATAATAATACTATAATACTACTATTGAAGTTCAACTTCAATAGTTTACAATAGTTTAATTCATTTGCCATGACATTTCTTATATTTCCTCCCGCTACCACAATAACACAACTCATTGCGTCCTAATTTGCTTTTATTAAAAATTCCGTGAGGATCCAGATGCCTAATTTCTTCAGGGTTCAAACCTTGAAACTCTTCTCTCGGCGTAACGTTCCACAGCTTTATCATTAAATCGAAAAGCTGAAAACCCGAATTCATCGAGGGAGTAAAACTAGAGTTTGCCAAGACTGCATTTAATACTTCTTCCGGGTGAGATGAAGAATTTATCAACAACTGTATCTTTTCTACACTCCATATATCACTTAAGTCCAAAAACTTAATTGCCTTGTCAAGCTCGTACTCCTCTTGCCCGGGCTCTCTTATTCGCAGATAAGTATTGAGGTTGAAATCAACAAGTGGGTAGTTTGCAACAAATTTTTGCTCCTTCCTTATCTTTTCCAAAAACTCGTCGTCGCTTTCTAGTTTATCTAACCGCTCACCGAGAGAACTCTTATCAAAATTTTCAATTTCATCGTCTGTTTTTCCCAGCTCATCAAGATTGTGCGACCAACGTTCTTCCCAAGGCTGATCCCATAGTTCTTTAGAGTCCTGGCGGTCAAATTTAACACCGTCAAGAACGCAGTAGGCTTCCCGCAATTCAGACACTAGCGAGCGGATTCCCGCATGTTGCGCATACTCAATAGCTCTTCGAAACAAATGCAAAATCCTTTTGTCGCCAAAGTTTGCAAGATCATGAGCAATGGAATCTTGCCACTGGTCGTCTTGCTCAAACATCCTTATTAAAAATTTCTTTGCGCGACCACTTGTTTTTAGTTGCGCTATCGGTTCGTACGCAAACAATCGAGCATCAAAAGGATCATGATCAAGCCTCTTCTCAATAAAAACTTCTATAGGCTCAAGAACCGGCTCTCCGTGTCTCTGAACAATCCGAACCAAGGCTTCAGAAGCGGCCTCACACCAATAATCCGCGTCCGAATCCAGCACATCCAACAGTGCCGGAATGGCCTTTCTGGAACCCACGAATCCCAAAGCCACCATGCTCCACAACGGAGCGTAGCTTTCGTCAGATCGCCAATCCTCCAAAACTCCAATTAACTCTTGTTCCATCGGATCGCCTTCCTTGACTTTGCGCAACCAATTTACGACTGTCATAACTGTCTGCTTATTGTCAGAACTCAATTTCAAAATCTCTTTTTGCTTCATAAACAATTAGCTATTGAAGTTGAACTTCAATAGTATTACGGTTTTCATGATCTGAATTCCATGAGCCTTTTCGGTCGGAATTCGTACGTTAGCAATGTAGATCAGCTTCATATTTTGTAAATTTCCACTCTTGGACCCAGTTTCTTCACATTAAAAATATTTATAATGGATTCAAAAATATTTCCGTGGACATCCAATACATTTTCCTCTCTCGAATTAAAGGAAGCTAGTTTTTCATAACTGGCTAAACTTTCCGGCTCACGCTCTGTATAATCCATTATCACGTAATCAAACTGCGACCAATCTGGCTCATTTTCATCCACCTCATCAAAGACGAAAACATTGTACGCTGGCCGCGGATATCTGTCTTCAGGCAGGCTCTGCAAAATTCTGTGCTTAGTTCTTACTGCTTCCGGGTGATTCATGAATAAATTTTCCACTGCCTCCCTGTTTGGCACGAGTTCCAGAGTATCAGAAATCACCGCAACGGAGCTGTCCTCGGGGATATTCTCTTCAACCCAGACGACTGCTTCTTGCCTTGAATCCGGCTGGAGGAGCAAAAAATCATAATAAACAGCTACAGTAAACGGCAGAATTAGAGCGATGACCACTACCGCTTTCATCAAAAAATCCCCAAAGGAAAGCTCCCAGACTTGTAGTAGCGAAAGCCCGGCAAGCAGAGCAAACCATGGAACTAGCAATAAATTGTAACGGGGTTCGAAATGTATAAAAAAGTACAACACAAACCAATAAACAAGCGGGAAGCTTATAAATAGAAAAAATAATCTTCTCTGCTTGATCAACAGAATTATCAAGCCCAGGCTCGCGCCGATCAGCAAAATTGGTTCATACTGGAAAAAAGAAATAAAATCTGAGCTTACCGCAGTGAGAGCCCCTGAAAATGACTTTCCCATTCCAATTGTAATGTCCTCACCAGAAATTCTCCTTTCAAACTCGGGAAAATTCAAAAGAGCGAAAATACCTCCAATGATGACAAAAGTGGCAAGCATTGTCCATAGATTTGGATCAAAAAATATTTTCTTTATCCAAGACCATATCTTATTCACTACGTTTTGCATCTTGCGTTTGTTCTCGAATGGAAACTGAAACAGCTCTGTCTTGTTATCATCGGGCTTGGCAACACTAAGAAAATGCGCTAGCAGAATGACCAAAAGCGCAACCGCTGTTATGTAGCTAACCCCAAAAGCAATACCGGCGAGCGCGCCCGCCCAGATATAATTTTTTCGCTCTTTGCTAAAATAAATCAAAATCGCCAATGCGATGATAAGATAGGTGAAAAAAGTTGCCGGTATCCAGTGCCTGGCAAAGTGAGAAAGCTGAACAGCAAGAAAACTTCCCGCGACAAATATTGACGCAAAAATACCATGGGTTTTGCCGAACATCCTGTTGCCCATAGTATATGTTAGGAATACAATGAGTGTGCCCAAAACCGCCGTCACAAGCCGAGTTGTGAGCCAGACCAAGGTTGGATCCAAAACAATACTTTCTCTGAGCAGATTCAAATCCAGACCGCCTAGTAAAAACTGTACAGCGAGTACCGGAATGATAAAAATAAGATAAATGTAAGAGAGAAAAGGAGGGTAATAGAGAAGACGGAATTCGTCCGGGTATAAGCTGGGTATCAAAGTTCTCAACTCTAACATCTTCAATGATGCACCTGTTATACCTACTTCGTCTGATACCAAAAACATCGGCAATCCGTAGTCAATGCCGACAATTCTTATAATAAACGCTGATACAATGATTAAAAAAATAAATTTTTTCATGTTATTTTTTTGCAGACAAAAATATAGCGAATAGGTAAAAATGAAAAAGGGATTCTTTTAACCTTTTTTATAGACAACTTTTTATCTACAATTCTTTCAAATAACTTTTTGTCAAAATTGGTGAGATGCCATTCGTCCACGTTTTTAATGGGTATATTCGGAAATAACAGTTTAAATATCCCAAGTTTAATGAAAAACCATTTTATGAAATCAATGATCTGCTCATTTGGAATTGAGATCACGATTATTGAATCATTTGCAGCAATCTTAAAAATTTCTTCAATTACTCGCTTAGGTTCAACTACATGTTCTATAACTTCTGAGCATGCTATTTTATCAAATTTTCTTTCTGATAAATACTCTGGTAATGCAGTCACATCTCCTTTAACTAGCTGTGCTTTATTACCTAGCCTTTTTCTCGCTAGCTCTAAAGAAAAATCTGAAAAATCAATACCAGTTAAATTGGCAGCTGTCGGCAACGCCTCCAATAAATGTCCAGCGCCGCATCCTAAATCAATCACATCATCCTCAGGACGAACGCCCAAATACTTAACAATATATTTCTGTCTCAGATTCTCTACCCAACGAATGAACCAGTTAGATCTTTCTCTATAAGTATCAATATTATACTTACGAGACATTTCATCATTCCACTTTTCAAAATTTTGAATATTTTGCATAGTACTACTTTTTGACGCCCGTGCCTCTCCAGCTGTTACTATTTCTTTGACTGATCTCTATATTTGATAATTTGCCTTCATCAAACCACTTTTGGAACTCTGGTCCTTCGATATAAAATGCGGTCGGCGCTACCAGGTGATCAAATACTATAGAGTAATTTTCAGTAAAAGAAAAGTCGGAAATAGAGAATAGATAATCATTGTAAAATAAAAATCGTTTAAATTCTGGGGCATGTCGATTTATCGGCGAGTAAAACAACTTCAAAACCAACTGCATTGGGACCGCTATCAAAAAAGAGAAAAGTTTTGTTAGGGATTTTGGAATTCTGGATGTAAACAAAATTCTTATAGGATTTACGATTGTCTCAATCCACCAGTTACCTTCACGACCATATACCCACGCGGACATCCGACCGCCATCTTTTAAATGTTGAACTACTGAAAAAAATCCTTTTTTAGGATCGGGCAGATGATGCAAAACACCGATACTATAAGCGTAATCAAAAGGCGCCCGAAAAGGCATATGATAAATATCTGCCTGGACTATATGCGCATTTGGAAAATTTCGAGTATTTTCAAAAGCCACATCTACAGCTTTGGACAAATCTACCCCAATAACATCCTTAGCGCCAAACTTTGCGGAAAGCCACACATGACGCCCTTTTCCGCAACCGGCATCCAGAACGACTTTGTCTAGAAAAAACCCCTTATCTACCGGCTTGATCCAGTCCAAAAATTGTGCTTCGTATTTATCCGTAAGTTGGGTAAAACGAGTCCATTCATAGCCAAAGGCTCTCGCTGTATCCTGTTTTTCTTTGCTGAATTGTTTGGGTAAAATTCTTGGTACCCCTCGAGTGATCGGATATACTTTTTTGCAGGAGGAACATTCTAGCTTCCCCTCGAGTATCTCTTCACTCTCATTACTCTCCGCCTGCAAATTGAATGATGTCTTGCAATCAGGACAGATAATATAGTCCAAAAGTTTTTTCTTCATCCGCGATTCTTAATTTATAATTTTCCCTCTCCGATACCGGAGAGGGCAGGGTGAGGTTAGGAACTGGGTTCGACGGACAAGTAAAATTGGTTCTTTTACAAGCTCCTTGCCTCATCCGGTCCCGATCATGATCGGGACCACCTTCTCCCAACTAGGAGAAGGGATAATGACATTAACGACAATTAAAACCACCTTTCCTTCCACATCTGAAAGGCCATCAATGTCCAGAGTGGCTTGCGGTTATCTTTCCTCTGCGCCATGTGTTGGTCAATCAAATCCTGCACAAAATCAGGATCAAAATAGCCTTCCTTTCTTATTCTATCGCGGTTAAGCAGTTCCTGCAAAAGTGGCTTCAAATCAGAAGTCAACCACCGGGCCATAGGAATACCAAAACCTTTTTTCTTGCGATACACGATCTCATGAGGTAAATATTTTTGCATCACTTGCTTCAATAAATATTTGGTGGTTAGGCCTCGCATTTTATATTCTACTGGTAGAGAATTTATAAACTCCGCTAGGTTTTTACTTAAAAACGGCGCGCGGGTTTCCAAAGATACCATCATTGAGGCACGGTCAGACTTGGTAAGGATATTATCCTGTAAATACAGCTTTAAATACAAATAAATAATCTTATTGAAATCAGATGAATACGATGCTTCTGAAAGATATTTTTCAATGATATTAAAACTTGAATTCAATGTAGCGGAGGCCTCAAGGCCTCCATGGTCATCGCGAAAACTTGGAAGGCTAAAGCCTTCCGTTACATTGAAATTCTTATTCAAAAGCTTCCCTACCTCATGCGGAGCAAAAGATCCAATCCAAATAAAGTCTCTCAAAAGAGAAGGGTATCGCCGGCTCAACACCATGCGCTTCAATCCATACTCAAAGGTTATATTGTCAAAAGAGGCGGGTATTCCATCAATTAAAAATTTCGGAATTAAGTCGACAAGCCTCATAAGCTTTCTGACTTGCATTGTCGGATAGCCGCCAAAAAGCTCATCCGAGCCATCACCGTCAAGCGCGACCGTGACTTTTTCTCTGGTAAATTTTGAAAGCAGACAGGTTGGCAAAATCGACGCGTCAGAAAAAGGCTCGTCGAGTTTTTCAAAAATCTCCGGAATCACGCTTTGAGTATCCTGACTTGAAAAAATATGCTCGGTGTGCTCGGTGCCCAGATAATTTGCTACGACGCGCGCGTAAGAAGATTCATCGAAAGACTTGTCTTTAAATCCAATAGAAAAGGTTTTGATTTTTTTTCTGGAATTCTTCTGCGCAAAGTAAGCAATAGAAGAAGAGTCAAGGCCTCCGGAAAGAAATACTCCCAAAGGCACGTCCGAAACCATCCGCGAGGTTACCGCTTGTTCCAAGTGTCTTTCCATACGCTCTTTGGCATCACCCAAAGAAATCTGATTTTCAGAAAATTGAGTATTCCAATATCTAGTTATTCTCCCCCTTGAGAAGGGGGAGCTTGAGGGGGTCTTGTCTTCCTTAATCGAATACTCCAGATAGCATCCTGGTTCTAGCTTAAAGATATTCTTGAATATTGATAGCGGTGCCGGCACATAATCAAAAGTCAAATACTTCGTTAGCGCTTCGGGATTAATTTCTTTTTTCACCGCTGGATGAGCAAGTAGTGACTTTAATTCCGAACCAAAAATAAAAATTCCCTCAAACTCACCATAATAGAGAGGTTTTTCACCAAACCGATCACGAGCTAAGATTAGTTTTTTCTCTATATCGTCCCAGATCGCGAGACCAAACATTCCGTCCAGTCTATCAAAAATTTTTACTCCCCATTTTTCATAGCCTTGTAGGATAACTTCCGTGTCGGAATTCGTTTTGAATTTAAGACCAAGTTTTTCCAATTCAGATCGCAAAGATTTGAAATTATAAATCTCGCCGTTGAAAACTACCACTGACCTGTCAGATCTCATTGGTTGCTTTCCTCCTTCCAAATCTATAATTTTAAGCCGGCGCATTCCCAAGGCAACTTCGCCATTAACAAAATAACCCTCATCATCAGGGCCACGGTGTACCATCAAGCGAGTCATTTTCTCAATAACCTTTTGATATGGTTTTCCAACAAATCCAGCTATTCCGCACATAAACTGTGTAACTCGAGGGGATCCCTCGCGAGGGCTCCCCTCGACCTAAATTGCTAACTATCCCATTTATGATAACCAAAAACAGCTTATTTTTCAATGAATTTTAATAATGAAAGGACTTAGGCGTTTGAGGAAAGGCAGAGGCAAAACCGAGCATTTGAGTGAGCGGAAGTTTTACTACAGTGAACGAAAAGCGGAGGTTTTTCCGCCGAAGGCGGACCCGCCTTTGGCGGGAACAATACCTTACATTTGGCCAAAGCCGTTTTGGAAGTCGGGCTCTGCCCGACTGAAAAACGGCAAGCGCGTATGTCCTTAAATAAAAAAAGACCGAGCCAGTACATGCACTCGATCGCGACGGCGGAAAAAATTCAGGTTTCCTTTAGTTGATCGGTCTTGCAAACCGGACAGAAACCAGCTCTACTCCGGTCCCTTCCATATGAGGTTCAAGGAATTCCTTTGCCAACTGCTCCAGACTCTCCTGCTGTTCACTGCTTTCTGGATTGTAGAATTCCACGAAACCAGCGTGATGAGCGCGGTCGAACTCATACAGCCAGTAGGCAAGTCTCTTGTCCGGCTGTGGTGACCAATCCGAGTTCAGGTAAGCCAGCTTCTTTTCCGGCGACCCACCGATCCGAATTTCCGCGGTGATGACCAACTGCTGAACCGAAGGATTAGCGGTGATTGGCTGACTGCGAATGTCTGCGGAAGCCAACTCCTGCTTCCAGCTTACTATTTGCGCATCCTTCAGCCGGTCATCCCATTCCCATAAAAATTCCATGGAATCGTGAGCAACGACAGCGATCTTATCCCCTTGTACAGCCATGAACCCTGCCGGTACTTCCTCCACCAATCCGATGGCTAAAACGAGAAAAGAAACAGCGAACGAAATTCCTGCAAAAAACAAGGAAGGAAATCGGACTCCCTTTACCTCCCCACGTGACACGAAATAACCGCCACCCAAACCGATCAAAGCAGCAACCAGAGCAGCAGCAACAAGCAAAATCCCTATCGGAGTCATTTTGTCCTCCTTGGAACTAGACTGGTCAGAGTAACCAGATCACCTCAGTCTAAACAGAATTCTATTAATTGTCAATCAAAAAAAACGTCCCTAGCGGAACGTTACAGCACAATCGTGAATAATGTTTTAAAAATTTATCTTTTCCCTTATTTCACTGGTTTTTTTATTCTGCGATTCATGATATGTCCGGACTAAAATTTCAGCCAGCAAACCCATCAAGATAAGCAAGATGCCAACAATAAAAAATAAAGCCATAAGAACCGGCAGTGGGGTAGAAATGAAATCCTTTTGGTGAACAGTGGAAAATTTGAAATAGATCGCGAAAGCAACGGTCACAAATCCCAAAAAAATAGAAATCAAACCGGCTCCGCCAAAAAAATGCATTGGCTTGTGAAAAAATCTGGTCAAAAATTTCAAAGTTACCAAATCCAGAATTACTTTGAAAATCCGGTTCAGTCCATAGTTGGATTTTCCATACTTTCTTGGCGTATAGTTAATCGGAAACTCGGCAACGCGCGCCCCGTGCCAGGAAAGGTACGCCGCGATAAACCTGTGCATATCACCATAAAGTCTTATCCCTTTAAGCATATCCCCGCGGTACGCCTTGAGCGTGCTACCGTGATCATGCAGTTTCAGCCCGGAGATCGCTGAAATCAGCCAGCTGGCCACATCCGAAGGGATTCTACGCGTCAGTGCCTGTCCCTGCCAGCGGTCGCGCCTCCAGCCGGAAACGATATCATACCCTTCGTTCATTTTCTCTATCATTTTAGGTATGTCTTCCGGATGATTTTCCAGGTCAGAGTCCATCGGCACAATGATATTACCGGTTGCGTGCTCAATGCCGGCAGCCAAAGCGGGAGTTTGACCAAAATTTCTGGTAAAATGAATCACTTTGATTTTTGAATTGTCACTCGCGAGCTGGTTTAGTACAACAGCGCTATCGTCACGTGAACCGTCATTTACAAAAATTATTTCATAATCATAATCCTGCGCGTCAAAAACCTCCCGAATCCGCTGTGCGACTTCGGGTAATCCTCTAGCTTCATTGAATACCGGTAAGACTATTGAAACTTTCATATTTAAGTAATTGCTAGGATAGCATTAAATCAAAAAAAAATCAACTTCTTTTAGTGTTGCCTAGCTACTGGCACTGTGATATTCTTTGGAAGTAATAATTATACTTTCCCATGAAATTAGTAATAGTTTGCCACCTGGAAAACGATCTATCCAACGAATCAGGAATTGCAAAAAAACTACCGCAAGAAAAACAATCTTTCGCTCATATACCCATGATTCTGGAATGGTTTTCTGGGATGAATATTCCCCTGACTCTCGCGGTTATGGTGGGAGGGCAAACGGGAACCAAGCTTTTGGAATCACAATCGCTCAAAGCAATATCCAAAAACGATAATCTTGATATAGGAATTCACTATCACGCGGAAAAATTCATTCAAGGATCCTGGATTTATCAAACCCCTCTTAACGAACAGGAGTATCGTAACTATTTTGCGAAATTTGAGAATGTGGTGGGAATTTCTCCAAAATCAGCAGTATTCGGAAAATGGAAAATCGATCCAAAGGCCTATCCGGTCTTTAAGGCCTTGAACATAACCCATGATGGATCAAAAATTCCGGAAAAAGGGATAATATCAATACCTAGTCTTGTTCAAGGAATTATTGAGGTTCCGAGCGTGAGTTATGACGGAAGACCCGTAAATCCACTGACCCGCATCAGCGACTTTTTTCTTATGAAAAAAATTTTACAAGAGCATTATGCGGAAAATCTGTTGTTGCATCTGGCTTTTCACTCATATGATCTGTTTTCATTTTCCTCCGGCGCTCCAAAATGGTTGACTGGCAAAAAATCCAGGCTAATGGCACTGATTAATCTATCAAAAACTCTTAAACTTGAGATCATTAAGCTAAAAGATTGCAACACGGAAATCTCAGGTGACCTTTCCGCAATTAAGCTACCCTTCTTGGCACGGATAGGTCAATTGCTGGGACACTAAATTAGGACTTACGGGACTGCTTGCTCCGGTCGGGCAGAGCCCGGACCTCTGGCAAGCATTTGGCCGACTTCTTCGTCAAAATCTGCGGTTTGACCTCGACGTAGTTCTACTACGCCTTCGGCCAAATCCTCGATTTTTCCTCGAATTCGTCTCAAACCCGTAACTCCTATAAATAACATAAATATGACTGATAACTTTTTTGTAGAAAAATTACGACTTATCTCACAAAGAAAAAAAATCCTCGATGCCGGTAGTAGCACTCCTTGGCGCAAGGAAATGGCGCCTTACAAAAAATGGTTTGCTCACGCTGAATATGAAACTCTTGACCTTGATCCCGCCTCCGAAGTGACCTACCGGGCAGATATCCAAGAAATGCCCTTACCCAATGAATCGTACGATGCGGTTATCTGCAAAGCCGTATTGCACATCATCCCTTCCCCCGCCCAAGCAGTCGCGGAAATCCACCGCGTGCTCAAACCTGGCGGGTTAGTACTTGCCTATGTTCCATACATCTACCCATATCACGGGCAAAAAGGGGTTTGCCTGGATTATTGGAGATTCTCCAAAGACGGCATCAGGGAACTTTTCAAAAACTTTCATTCCTTGGAAGTTTCGCCGGCGGACGGTTATTTCGTTACCATACTCAATTTTTTCCCGATTTGGACAGTAAGAAAAATAATCAAACCGATTGCCAAATTTTTGGACAAGGTTTTGGATACAAAAAAACGTAATAACGTCTCTGGTTATTATGTGTACGGGGTAAAATAGCTTGATTTAGGTAAAACTCCCGATAATTTTTTCGACTATGCTTTCCAGGCTATGCGAATTTACAACTATTGATCGCAAATTCGCGGTCAGTGCGTTTCGGTCTGACAAGCTTAGTTTTTTTATTCTAAGAATTTTTTCCGCCAAAAGTTCGGGCTGGTTGGGCTCAACTAGCGAAAGATCCGAAAAATTCTGCAAAATTTCAAAAAATGCTTCATTGGAAGTGACCACCGGACATTCACAGGCCATGGCTTCAAGCACCGCCTTGTCCAGGCTTCCGGTTTGCGACAAATTCACAAACAAATCCGCCTCTTGATAAATTTGGGGGATTTTTTTATGGGACACCGGGGGCATAAACGCGATAGTCTCGGTAAGATTCGATTGAGTTACCAAATTCTTCAAAGCCGCCAAATAGCTGTGATCCACCGGCAATACCGCGCCGCCATATATCGCGAGATGAATATTCTCACCCTGGCCTTTCAATTTTTTTACAGCCAGAATTAGGGTTTCAAGATCTTTGGTCGGTGAGATGCGTCCAACCGTTATGACTCTGAATTTTTCCGCCATAGGCGGAGAACTTTTATTTGTTACTTTGAACTTTTCACTATGCGCTTTAAACTTATCAATATCAATCCCATGTCCAACCACTGCGACTTTCGATGATCTGATCCGGAAGCTCTTGTCTGACGCGGTTAGGACCTTGTCGGACAGCATCAGCATCAAACGCGACTTCCACGTCACTGCTTTATGAGTGTACCAACTTACAAGCATTTTCTGGTAAATCAAAGCCCACGGCCAGACGGTAATGGCATATTCCGGATTTTGATGGGCAAAAACACCATCAACTTCCGGTACTAATTTTTTTGCCAGGCGCTGGAACTCCCAAAACCTCTGCCAGCGAGAGTTCCCTTTTTCTTTACCGAGAGAAAAAACTTCGGCATCCAATCCCTCCGTATTTCCTTTTTCCAAACAGATTACAAACAATTTTGATCTTTGATCTTGGATCTTGGATCTTATTTTTACCGCCCACTCATACGAGTGGCCCGCCAGCCAATCGTCTTGGTCTATTTTTCTAGTGATCATCAGAAGATTCATAATAATGCGAAATTACAAAATAATATGCGAAAACTGCGAAAAACTTCCTAAAAACTTTTTAGTGGTTTTCGTGGCAATTTCGAATTTTTCGCATTAATAATATCCTGCCAAAATTGAATAATTTTTTCTGTATTGTTTGAATATCTTTCTTTCGCCATACTGCGTCCTCTCTCACCCATTTCCCGAGCTTTATCCTGATCTTTGAGCGCCAATAAAATTTTCTCTGCAAGCTTATCCGCGTCTCCTACAGGCGCCAAAAATCCATTCACACCATCTTTAACAATTTCCTTTGCTCCGGTTGTCGCGGTTGCCACCACCGGTTTTCCACAAGCATTGGCTTCAATCAGAACTTTTCCAAAGCTTTCAGACAGCGACGACGAGACCACTACATCAGATGCAAGATAATAGGCGGGGATGTCTTCGGTATTAACCCGCCCGAAAGCCTCGCCAATTTCTGACAAATCTTCAGGTAGATCGCTTGACCCTAGCCTCCAAAAGCCTATTTGTAAGCTGGCTTCACGTTTGCTTGCTATGCGGATCGCTTCATACAAAGTCTCGAAATCTTTTATGGAATCCGGTCTGCCCACGGACAATATTATCTTCTTACCCTGGGATTTTTTTTGTAAAGCCATAAGTAAATTCTTTTGCTCTGCGTTGGCATTGGTTTCAAAATTCGCAAAACGGCCGATGTCCACCGGGGTTGAGATCACCCGAATCTTGCTTTCCGCGATGCCGGCTTTTAACAATTTTTGTTTCTGTCCTTGGCTCATAACTCGCACACCGTCCGCGATCGTAACTGTATAGCGAGACAAAATATTAAGCCGAAAATCACCGTGAAAGTGAACGAGAAGTTTGGAGTGAAAATTTTTCTTTAACATTGCGCCAATCAAACCGATAAAATTTGGGTCTTGCGTGACTATCAGATCATATTGTGTCTTGGAAAAAAGCTGCTTGGCCAAACGTAAGGCATCAAAAAAATATCCTATTTTACCGAAAGAACAAGTCGGTATAGCTCGGACTTTCTCTGAAATTTGCTTTTCCCTATAGCCTTTTTTGCTCAATACAATTATATCCAGCGCCTCAATATATTCACCATATTTTTTATGGCGTTCAATCACATCACCCAGTGCTTTTCCTCCAACCAGGCTTTTGTCTGTGCTAATCATCAGAACTTTCATAAAATTTTTCCGAAAATTTCTAAATGCATTTGGGCAGCATCTTCCCAGGACAAGTCAAACTTGATTTGCGAAAGTTTTTCTCTATAGTCCGCGTTTTTTTGCTCATCCAAGAGCTCTATCATCAATTCTTTTAACGCTTCCTTGTTTGTTGGATCAAACTGCTTTATCACGGACTTGATTTCGTCGGGCAAACCAGTTTCTCTTGAAACTACGACAGCGGTCACCGCTAATGCTTCCATAACGATATTTGGATTAAAATCTGTCAGGCTAGGTAATACCAAAAGCTGGCTTTCGGCAAGAATTTCCATCACTTCCGCTTGCGACATGCGCGGGAGGAATTCTACTCTATGGCCAATCCTCAATACTTTGGTCAAACGCTTGAGCTTTTCTTCTTCCGGCCCTTCCCCTGCCAAAATTAATTTTTTTGAAGTATCAATCTCCGCGAAAACCCTGATCAATGTTTCCAGGTTTTTCAGTTTCAGAAACCGACCAGCATAAACAATATTTCCTTCTTTCTTGACCTGCTTGCTTCCATGTTTTATGACGGGATTATAAATAATAGCCGATTTTTTGACTTCATTTGAAAACACCTCTTTATACACAGACTGTAAAAGCGTATTGTTAAAAATTACATAACTGCTCTGCCCAAGGACAAATCGGAAAATGGTCAAATATATTTTCTCTATTATACTCTTCGGTCGCTTATAATATTCTCTAAAAATCGCTTGCGTTTGTCCTTTTTGCACCATTTTTTCCCATAAGAAATCTCCACCCAGTCGCAAAATCAATTTCTTGCCTGTCAGTCTGCTTACCAATGCCGCCGGCAAGCCCGAACTGGCAAGGTCTTGGGCAAAGATGAAGTCTGCTTGCTCTGCCGATTTTTTTACCGCGAAAAAATACCTAATGTAGCGCGCCAAGATTCCGCCACGTCTAGAAACCAGACGTATCAAGAAAGGATTTTTTTCTTCGTCATTATTTTTGCCATACGCGACCACAGAAACTCGCTCGCCTTTTTTTGTCAAAACTTGAGCTAACGATTTTACAAAAGTGGCCATTCCTCCTATTTCCGGCGGATAAGTTCCCGAAGCGATTAGGATATTCATAGTAATTCTTCAAAAATAGTTTTCATTTGCGATGCTATCGCATCCCACGAATATCTATCCTGCACTAATTTTCTCCCATTGTCAATAATCCTCTTTCTTAAATTTTGATCTTGCCCAAGCTTCCTTATCTGTTCTGCTAGATCCTTCGGATCATCAATTTTGGTAAAAAGCCCGGTCTGTTCATTGGCTAAAAAATCCGGTATTCCACCTACATTTGTGCCAATAACCGGAAGCCCCGCCGCCATAGCCTCGAGAAACGAGCTTCCCAGCCCCTCTGATCGGGAAGGACGGACAAAAATGTCCGCTTTCGCCAGCTCCTCGTATATTCGATTATTTGGCACACTGCCCGCGAATTCAATAACATCCTCTACTTGCAGTTTATTTGCAAGACTTTTCAATTGTAGCTCAAGTGGGCCGCCGCCCACAATCCTGATTTGGAATTTGGAATTTGGAATTTGGAATTTTAACTCCCTCGCCGCTCGAATCAAAATATCAATGCCGTTTTTATTTACGAGTCTTGAGGTGGTGATGACGGTATAATGCGAAACTCGCGAAACAGTATGCGAATCATACGAAATTTCTTTCGCGGTTTTCGTCTGGCTTTTCGCGATTTTCGCATTAAATTTTGCTATCTCCACGCCGTTCGGAACAATCGCGATTTTATTTTTTGCCCCAGCTTTCAAAGCATAATCAGCAAGATAAGTGCTAATGGCTTGGATGTAGTCAGCTCTCGTCACCAAACGCTTCCACCAAAACCCGAGCATCCCCAGTTTGCCAAATTGTAAATGCTCTTCCGGGTCTCCTTCTTGCAAGGTCAGCAAAAAAGGGATTTTGGGCTTGATTAGTTTGAGAAAATAAGCGCCAATACCCGCGTAAGACACCATGACTACCCACATAAGATCAATCTTTTTTTCTCTGACAATTTTCAGGGCTGAAAAAAAGGCCAAATAAGGAAACAGAAAAAGCCGGTCCAAAATTGTCCCATGCCCCAGCCTTCGCACTTCGAGCTTGCCGATCACCTCATACGGCAAATCTGTTTTTCGGAATCGATAAGTCAGCAAAGTAAAATTATAATCGGAAGAAAGTCTCTTGGTGATTTCGGCAATAGCAATCTCCGCCCCACCAATGTGGGGATGATAGGCTGTTGAAAAAATTAGAATATTTTTAGATTCTTTTCCCTCCTCGTGAGGAAGGGTAAGGGAGGTCATAGAAATGAAAAATTATTTACACCTAACAAACTTCCCACCTATTATAGCTTTTTTGGGCAAAAAAAAGAAGCTAAAGAAGCTTCTGGAGCAAGTTGATACCACTCTCTTTAGGAAGTGTAGAGATTAACCTCTGTCTTTTTTGTTTGGGCAAAAATCGCTGTAGTCAACGGACAAAAAAACTCCGAACCCCCCTAACCCGAGAATTCCACAAAAAGCTCCTATTGGTACGCTAATCTCGCGAACCTCGGCCGGTACTGGAATTTCCTCCATCGTCACACCGAACCCACCAATGAACATAACGATGACGGACAACCCAAACAAACTATACAAGATAAAACACTTCATGATTCCCCCTTTTTGGAAACCGCGTTTTCACAATTGACTAATTTAACTTCCCACCTATTATAGCATTTCCGAACATAAAAAGAAGCCAGCTCGGTTTGACACCAAGCAAGTTGTACGTCTCATAGAGATGACAAATATGGTCAAGGTTGCCTCTGTCAAAAAAATTATTACTATCAGGACTCACGTACTAGCATCTTTTTGCACTCCTGCTCTGTCCGATCCGAATCGCTCATTGCTCTTTTTCAGGGGTTTTTGAGATATGGATCCTCAGCCAAAGGCTGATCCGCCTCTGGCGAAGAATGTCCCGAATGGAGATAAATTAAATTAGTGTGTAGGTCATAACAATATTTACAGACTACACTACACCTACTGATCGGTAGTTAGAGTGTATAGTTGGGATTACGAGTAAAGACAATCTAATAACCCCGCTAACGGCGGGGCTATTAGATAAAATTTTAAAAAATTTTACACTTCCAGATGCTCAACACTCGGTGCCGGGAGATCCAAAAATTCCATCTGTTTTTGGGCCCGCTGTTGTTTGCTTTCCAGTTTTCTAATATGCGCCGCTATTCTGTCTGAATCAAGATCACCAATATTCCAATCTACCGACCCAACATCTACTAATTTGATTTTTAGGTTAGAATAAAGCTTTTGTAGCACAGCGCAAGCGCCTATTTCTTCCAATCCGGCAAAACTCTCGTCGTATGGAGCCTCCCCAGCTAGTGGAAACCCTGTGCGAGCAAGGTACTTGAGATTCCAGACCGCAAGCGTATTCCAGGGCACGGTTTCACCGGTTCCTTTGTTTTCACCTACGTTGAATTTGTGTCCCGCAAGCGCGGCGCCGGCAACCAGCGTGCGATCATCTATTAGACCTAATAGTTTCTGATAAATCTTTTCTGTCAAAGTTATCTCGGCTGAAACAAAAAATACATTATCAAAATGTTTACTGTATATATACTTCACCATGAAATTCAAAATAGGAACGAATTTTTCCTGATTGCCTGCCGATACCGCTACTACTTTTTCCAGTCCCCAACTATTTATTTCCGGCAAAACGCCTTTCCGATTGTCATCTTTTACGGCGATTAAAACAAAAACGGCAAATTCAACTATTTGCCCTACGGTTTTTTTAAGACGCTGCAGCTCTTCCGGTGAACTGCTGTAAAAACGAATGCCAATCGCGGTTTTCATAACTACATATCAGCAAGAGCCAATTCGTCTTCAAATTCCAAATACCATTTGACGAAATTCGGGATCCCTTGCTCAATTTTTGTTTTTGGATCGTACTTTAGTAATTTTTTTGCCTTTGTAATATCGGCGTGCGACACGGGGACATCCCCTGAAATAAGTGGTAAATAATTCTTTTCCGCGGTATAGCCTAGGGCCTTCTCAATCTGCTCAATATAACTCATCAGCTCAATAGGACGCGAATTTCCTAGATTGATTATCTCATAATCATGTTCCAGGTCCAAAGCCGCGACCACCCCACTGACAATGTCATCAATGTAAGTGAAATCTTTGCGAGATTTGCCAAAATTGTAAACATTAATAGGTTCCCGCGCGCGAATCTTTTTGGCAAAAATATACATAGCCGCGTCCGGTCTCATCCATGGTCCGTAAACATTAAAAAACCTCAAACAAGTGGTCTTTACGCCGTGCAGATAAGAATTGACGTGAACCATGGCTTCACCGGCGATTTTGGTCGCCGCGTAAAGCGAAATCGGCGTGTCGGTCTTGTAATTTTCTTTCAGGGGGAAATCAGTGTTCAATCCATAAACTGATGAACTGGAAGCAAAGACAAAGCTTTTTATTTTATATTTCTCCGCCAGACGAAGTAAATTAAGTGTTCCTGTCAGATTGCTTAGGCCATACGATTCCGGATGCTTGAGTGAATACAGGACTCCGGCTTGCGCGGCCAGATGAATTACTTTATCAATTTTATTTTCAGCAAAAACTTTTGCTAGCGCGTCAAAATCCGCGATATCTACTCTGTAAAGTTTAAATTTCAGTCCTTTAAGCAAAATCTTGATCCTAGCTTCTTTGAGACGTGGGCTATAAAATTCGTTAAAACTATCCACGATGACAACTTCATGGCCCTGCTCTATCAATTTTTTACTGACGTGAGAGCCGATAAAACCCGCGCCACCGGTGACCAAAATGGTGCTCATATTGTTTTGTCCTCACCACCTGTTAGCTTCTGATTGATTTCTTCGGCTTTTTTGAGAAGCGCCAAATCTACCCCTTGCGAATCCGCAAAAGCAACCAGCGCTCTTAAATCCTTGGGCAAACATTTTCCGCCATAGCCTCGGTAACCTCCGTAGGCCACATCAAGATGCGACTGACCAGTCATCCTCCTGTCCGCCCCGGCGCTTTCGCGCACCAAGTCATAATCCACGCCAATTTTCTGACAGAGATCGTAGATCTGATTGGCAAAGATGACTTTAGTCGCGTACCAAGTGTTTCTGAAATATTTGACAACTTCGGCTTCGGTCGCGGGAATAATTCGATTAAACGGAGCCAGGGGCAAAATTTCCTGAACTTCTCCGGCAACATCATAACTTTGCTTGGTGTAGCCTATCACTTGAGTGTCCGGGAACTGAAAATCCTGATCAGCCGTGCTTTCCGTAAGAAATTCCGGATTGAATAAAATTTTGAGATCCAGATACTGTTTCTGATAATTTTCCGTAGTGCCGGGAATCACGGTAGACTTGATGACTACAATAGTGCCTTTCTTGGCTTTTGAGGCATTTTTCATCGCGTCGTCCATTGGCCTCAGATCTATTTTTCCGTCTGCAAAAGGCGTCGGTACCGCGATAAAAATGTAATTTTGTTTGATTACATCTTCAATAGAGTCGCTGTCTTTGAACTTATCGTAAACCTTTACAGAATATTTGCCTTTGTCATAATATTTTTTGATGGCGCTTCCGACAAAACCTCCTCCAATGATACCAATTGATTTCTTGTCCATTTCAGTTTTAATGTTTAGGACTTACGCGTTTGAGCCAAGTTCGAGGCAAAACCGAGTATTTGAGTGAGCTGTAGTAAAACTACAGTGAACGAAAAGCGGAGGTTTTAACGAAGAAATTGGCCAAAGCCGTTCTGGAAGTCGGGCTTTGCCCGACTGAAAAACGGCAAGCGTGTAAGTCCTACGTTTGATAAATTGTTATATGATAAGTATTATAACTATATGAAGCATATCGGTCAAACCAAAAAAATCCTTTTTATCGTCACTCAAGGCAACTGGGGTGGAGCTCAAAAGTACGTTTTTGATTTGAGCACCAATCTCGGATCTACATACAATACAGTGGTCGCTTCGGGGGTACAAAATCAAGACTTGAAACAAAAACTTGAGGAAAAATCAGTTAAATTTATTCCTCTCCATCATCTGGTTCGCAAGATTCATCCAGTAAAGGATTTTCGAGCGTTCTTTGAAATCTACCGGCTGATAAAATCTGAAAAACCCGATATTGTGCACCTCAACAGCTCAAAAGCCGGTGTTTTAGGTAGTCTCGCGGCGCGCCTTGCCGGCACACAAAAAATTATTTTCACCATGCATGGCCTGGTGCTGAATGAACCACTTGGAATCAGGGCTTGGCTTTTACGCTATTTGGGTGAAAAAATTTCCTCATACTTCAAGGATGTCATCATCGCGGTTTCCGATCACGACAAAAAGTCTGCTCTGAAATATGGTTTAAAATCGGCAAATTCTATTAAAGTCATCCCTGTGGGAATTGATCTTGCTTCCAATCAGTTCTTCGAGCGTGAAGAAGCCCGCGAACAACTAAATAAGTATAATTCAATAATCCCAGAATCATTCTTGATCGGCACCATAGCCGACTTCTACGAAACCAAAGGATTGAAGTACTTGGTGCAAGCAGCCTCACGACTCATCAAAGACCACTCGAATCTTGAATTTGTCCTCATCGGCAGGTCAGGCCCGCAGGAAAAAATCATCACAGACCTGATAAATAAACACGGACTCGAAGACAAAATTCTGTTGGTAAAAAACCTGGATTCAGCTTCAAAATATCTCAAAGCCTTTGATATCTTTTTACTTCCATCGGTAAAAGAAGGCCTTCCTTACACTATACTTGAGGCAATGGCGGCCGAAGTCCCGATCATTGCCACTGCGGTCGGGGGTATACCAGACGCATTGGTGCACGAACAGTCAGCTCTTCTCGTTTCCCCGGCGGACCCTATGGCAATCGGGCGGGCGGTGCAAAGATTGCTTGCTGAACCGCGGTTTGCCCAAAAACTAACTCATGTAGCACACAAAAAAGTTCAGGACTTCTCTTTGGAAAAAATGATTAAGGAAACGGAAAAATGCTATTCATAAAAAATCACCTCCCAAGTTTTATCAGGAGGTGATTTTTTTATAACAAACCCAATTCCTCAATTTTCTAAAAAGAATTTGACTCGTCTTCATAAAATCCCGAGTTTACATTGGCTATAAATTGGTCTACTTCTTCCTCGGCGACACCCAATCCTCGCAGTTGTTCAGCTATCTCGGTGGCTTTTTGCCTTTGGCCAAGATAGGCAAAGGAAAGCGCGTAATCTATCATTGCTTCCACGCTTGTCGGGTTTTTCTCAACAATCTTTTTCGAGAAAAACAAAATCCACTCGATATTCTGATTATTTTTTGAAACTTCGAGTAATCTATTCAAATATTGCGTATTGAAAAACTTCGGCGCTCGTTCTTGGGCTTCCTGGATTAGCGCTTGAGCCTTGTCTGCCTGCTGGCTTTTGAGGTACAGACTAAACAAATTGATATAAGACTCCACCACCGCGGGATTTAGTTCAATCGCTTGGCTGAAATACTGTTCTGATTTTTCCAAGGCATCCTGCGCGTCGCTTGGTTTTCCTTTCAAGATATACTCCTCATAGAGAAAACGGTAAGTATATCCGGCTTCTTGGGGTACCGGGGGTCGTGTCGGCGACAACTCTTCCAACTTCGGGTACATTTCCAACGCGCGATCTAGTCGCTCTATCTCCTCGCCGGGAACAGCTTGACGCATGGCATTGTAATACCTCATAGCCAGCAAATAGCTTTTTGTATCCTCTGGGTATTCCTCAATTTGCTTTTTCAACACTTCCTCAACGTCGAGGACAATCGGCATGACTGCCTGGTTGACAGGGCCGGCATTCCCCAAATTATTTACAATGAATTCGGCGAATTGAATACGAAACTCTTTCTGAACATAAGTTCCTTTCTGCTTCGCCCGATCAAACCTCTCAAGGATCACCTCCAAAGAGTCCTCGTTGGGATTGGAACGCAAAGCCTCGGCTACCGCCCGATTCGCAGAAGCAGGCGCCAGGGTGCCAAACCACAAAAGTGGCAAAAGTCCGATCACATAAACTCCAAAGACTATTTTCCAAAATAAATCTTTTGAAAAAAATGAACTTGTCTCTTTCTTGGGGAGATACAAAGCTCCGATATAAGACAAGATAAAAAATAGTGAAATATAGGTTGTGATGGTTTCGAAAACAAATAAATCCTGAATGAAATAAGCAATACTCAACGCTATCAAAATTATGGCGATGTTCCGATTTTCAGGATCACGCAAGGTATACCTGAAAAGATAATACGCGGGGTAAAACAAAAACGACAAAAACAGAAGCAAGCCGATGAAGCCCGTGGTCACACCGCGGTCAAAAATTACATTATGCGCGCGATCAAACCACACCACTGATCCTTCATCTTCATAAATAATCGGGGGAAAATTTTTATCAAACACCAAGTTAAAATTCTCAAGCCCGAAGCCCAACAAAGGTTTCTCTTTCCAGCCTTCCCACGCCGCCTGCCAGGTGACCAGACGAGTCTCTATAGTACGGTCAGACAAGCTGAAAGTAGTCATTTTTCTCAAAATCTCGGAGTCCTGGACAAAAGACTGACTGCGCGCCAGCATCAAGCCCCCCACCACAACCACAATCATAAAAAAGACTCCCAAACTTGAATATTTAATAGTTTTATTATCCCGTTTAGTCCAGGCCAAAATCAAAGTAGCGGCAACGATGCCCGCAAGCAACCCCAGGATCGCGCCTCTGGTCTGTGTCGCAAGGATTACCCAAGTAAACAATACGGCCACTCCAGCGTAGTATATTCTTGCGACTTTCGACCGCCGGACTATAAAAAGTATGGCCGCGATAGCGATCTGAAAAATCATATAACCGGCCAAAAAAGACGGGTTGCCAAAGGTAGCGTCAGCTCGCGATCCAGAGGTCGCGAGGACATTATCCAACTGCAATATCTGCGCGATCGCGAAAAAGGAAATCAATACAGCCACACCCAGGGAAATATCAAATAATTTGTGCCAGGTCTTTGCCTCACGAAAAACTGACAGTAAAATTATTAGGTACGCTAGCAAATGTAGGAGTAAAAAAAGCCCGTCGCTTCTTTCCATGTCACCCCAAAAACTTCCGTAAAAATTCTGTCCAATCAAAGAAGACACAAACGCAACAAAAATAAACAAGCTGAAAATTACTACGAGTGGGTTTCGTTTCAGACGAAAATCAGGGTTGGTAAAGGCGAGGAAAAAAAATGCCAAAAGCATGATCTCTACTATAATTCGGAATGCAAACGCTTTTGAGGTAACAAAAGGAAAGAAAAATCCATTGTCAACAAAAAGCGGCAGAGCCAGCGTCAATGCCGTACCGACATAGATTATCCAGAGAGAGATTTTTTTTAAATTGTCAGTCATAATGCGAAACTACGAAATCTAATGCGAAAACTGCTAAAATATATGATGCGAAACTACAAAATAATATACGAAAACTGCAAAATTATTCGGGCTTTTCAGAATTTATAATTCTTTTTGGCAATACATTATACTGCCGCATATTGGCTATAATACCTAATTTTAAATCCAAATCTGTCAAATATCTTCTGGCCTGGAAATAATCCTCATTGGTAACGAATGATTTAGCTTTTATCTCCAAAACGATGACATCCTCGATTAAAAAATCTACCTTACTTCTAAAAAAATTTCCTTCAACTGGATTTTCTATTATTTTTTCTCTTTCATGTTTTATTCCGGATTTTTTGAGTTCCTCTTCAATTGCGTCGCAATATTGTTTTTCGTTCTTATAACGACCAAGTTCTTTTCTAACCTTGAATAAAATACCGTTTATTTTGTAGGATAACTCTTTATATAGAATTTTATCTTGATTATTTCGCATTTTTCGCGGCGGTTTCGCATTTTTCGCATTAGCTTATTAAAGCTCCGGATAATCTTGCCGAAGTGTGGCTGCGGCCTGAGGGTTAGTTGCCTCCACGTCATCCAAATACTCCCGGGCTTTTTCAAAATCCCCGTTATCAGCGAAGAAATCTACTAAGGCAGCATAGTAGCTCGAGGCGTTAGTAACGTCGTGTTTAATAGCCTGTAGCACGATCGGTTCGTACTGATCCTTCTTTGAGGTCAAATTGTAGCGATATAAATCCATCAATCCTTGATAAGCGGGCGTGTAGTCAGGTCTTCCGGTAAATGCCTTCAAATAATATTCCTCGGCTTTCTCGAAATCGCGCAAAAAATACTGATAGTTAGTCGCGATATTCTGGGCGGCCGCAAAGTTCAGCTCCTGGTACTCAAGCACCTTCTCCCATGCCTCAATCGCTTTTGTATGGTCATTCAAAAATTCCAAAATATTGCCAAAAAGCATCCATTTATTAGGGTTGGTTGGGTCTTCCAGCACTTCCTGTCTGGCAATATAGAGTTCGTCAATTTTTGCCTGATAATTTTCTGCTGATAATCCTTCGGCTGGTGAAAACTTTGATTCATCAATCTCTACTATTTTCTTCACTGCTCTCTCGTCGGAAGTCGGAAAAACTTTCACCAAACCCTGGCTTTGTAAATACCAGAGGACGAGTAGGATAGCAAGGACAATTCCTATAACAATGCCAACTTTTTTGCCTATTTTCATGATTTTAGTATGTAAATAATTTTAAATTGAAAATTGCTTACCCATACATTTTATCCAAAATCTAGGCATAAAGCAACCCCGCCCTTTTTGAGAAAAAGGCGGGGTGCTTTTGTTTAGTTCCAACAAATTGCGGAAACTAAACTCTGATTACGCTCTTGTCGCAACTATTACAATTAGTTGCTGACTGTAATCGCGGTTGTAGTGGCAGCGCCACCCAATCCGGATACGAGGTAACCATTGTACCACTGCTTACTCGTTAGAGAAGAAGCGGCTTGGCTGTCGTCCAGGTTCAAGTCAGACCAGACAAAGTTGCCCTGGTTGTTGACATTGTACGCGGCAGTTGCGCTACCACCGACGTCGCCGGTAGTAGTAGCTGTATCACCCAATAAACTGGTCGATACAGTGGATCCCGAAACGATGCCGGAGACAGTGGCGAACAAGTCGACAACTGCTGTGGAACCGGACGAAATCGCCAGATAGTTCTTACCATGGGATTGAGCAGAAGCAACCGCGAGGTTCCAAGTCTCAATGCTATCTACCAGGTAATCGCCATCCGCGTCCGTGGCTGACAATTGACTGCCGTTTGTGATACCTCCGCAAGAACCGCAGGAGGTCAGCTTGGTGTAGAGGTTAGTCAAAGTCAAACCAGACGAAGTCGCTGTGGTGTAGGCTGTTCGGAAGATACCGACTGTATTACCCACGGCGGAAATCGAGGTTCTGTGCAATGCGCCCGAAGCTGACAAAGTTGTCGAGCCTGGGGTTTCGGTGACTACCGAAGGCACTGCCTTGTGCAAGATAATTGCCGAACCTGTGGAATCAGTGTAGGTAATAGTGGCCGCGGTATTTGAACTGCTCCCTTTGGCAGTAAAGCCGTTCTTACCTCTCAAACCTACCTTGACGTCGGCGTTAGCCGTACCTGGCTGGTTGGTACCGATATCTACGATGTCGCCCAATAAGGTCAACTTGATGCCGGTTGTTCCTTCCGGAATGTTCAGATCGCCAGTACCCAAATTGATTTGAGTATCTGCCGCGGCTAAATTGTAGCCTGATACATTACCGATAATGACACCTTCGCGCTTCAAGAACAATTTCTCAATTTGAGCAAATGTTCCTGCCGCGGTTCCAGTCAAAGCGCCGTCAACTGCATTAACCTGCAATTGCGTGATGTTAATGGATTCGTTGGTGGCTTTGAGCCGGATTTCGGACAATACGACACCGTTTGTGCCATGTACCACAAGCCGTGAGGCTGGTGTGGAAGCATCGGCGTTAACAGTCAAGGTACCAGCGGCCGCAAAGGTAATCAATGCGCCATAGTGTACCGTGACGGTTTCGGTGATGGTATTGCCGGTGGTCACGCCGGTTGCGGTAACGCCCGCTTCCGAGGTGATACCCCATGCGTCAACTTCGCCAGCGTTGCCGTTGGAGCCGATATTACCATAAAGATCAATCTTCTTGGAGGATCCTTTGGTGATAACGATCGGGTCGGACAAAGCGAATGTCGAAGTTGTATTAGCGCTTGCGGTAGGCGCGTCATTTACAGGTGATTGCGCAACGTCGTCCGCTTTGAGTGTTAGAGCGTTAACTTTACCTGTAGTAGAAGCGCGGATAGCAATGCTGGTTACCCGTACATCTTCGCCGGAGTTTGAAGCATCGAATGTCCATGAACCGATCAAAACGCCGGTTGAGTTAACAATGACGGATTTGTCGGTTGGAGTGGAATTCTTGGTTACCGTCAAGCCCGCGGCCTTTATTGTCTGTTGACTTGCCGTGATGCTGGAAGCAGGGCTTGGCGTTACGGACTGACCAGTTGTCTCGCCAGTTGCTGTGATAGCAGTTGATGGCGTAAACGACATGGTGATGGTGTCATTTGTGGCCCATCCACCATTGGTGATCAGATTACCAAGCACGCGATAATGATTAACTCCGACCGGCACCGTGAAGGTGTCAGACAAAGCAATCGTCAAAGCGTTGTTGGTTACATCGGTAGGACCGGCAACGGTCGTGCCGTTTGCGTCCACCAATTTGACTGATTGCAAAGCATCTTCAATGGTACCAGTTCCAGATGATGCAACGGTCAAGGTCAAAGCTGTTATTTCAATAGCTTCGCCCTTGGCTTCGAATTCAAACGCGCCCAATACTTGGTCATTTCCAACGCCGATATTTTCAGCGCCGACTGTATTGGAGCGTCCAACTCGGAGGGTACCGGTTGAAATCGTAAACTCATTGTCGGTTAAGACAGGGTTCGTGCTACCTGCGCCGGTTCCGCTGACTGTCGGGGTAATACCGGAATTATAGGTATTGCCTTTGACGTAAACGTCAGTGAAGCGCCAGATCGATAGCTTGATGGTTCTAGCCGAACCACCTGCCACGTCAGCTTTGACGAGATATTCACCAGTCTGTCCTTTGGCAATTACCTGGGGAGGAATGTTGAAGTTGACATAGTTTCCGTCAACCACGCCATCCGTCAAGAAAGTACCATCATGATACAGCTTGATATTAACCAAATCATTGGCCAAGGAAGCGCTACCTTGCTGATAGACCTTCACCTGACTAAAGGTGACATCTTCAACCGAACCAGCAACTACTTTGAAGGAGAAGAATGTGTAAGCAGTCTTGCCCACTTCCAAAGTAGATGAGGAAGCGTTGGTGTAAGCGCCTCGAGATACCGTTGCTGTACCAATCGTGATAGTGGTGTTAATCGTCATGGAGTTACCCGAAATCGGGAAACTGCCATTGACCGAGCCACCCTTCAGGGTGACGGACCTTAGTGACAACACAGGCAGTTCTCCAGCTCCTGGAGCAGCAGCGATATTCGCGGCCAACATGACCGACTTGGTCGTGCCGTTCGGAATTGTTAAGTCGTCAGTAAAGTTTGCTTGATGCTGAGCATTCAAAGTTTTAGCGGTATTATTGATCGTAGCATTCGTACTAAGATCGATAATATCCAAGCTTGCAAGCGATGAATCTTGAGCAACGCCACCTCGTTCAACTACCCAAGAGTCAATGACTACATCGCCACCTGTGGCGGTGAGGTTAACCTTGGTAAATGGAACTCGAGCGGCGTTCTTTATTGCAACTCCTGACGCAGGTGTGTCAGAAGCCAAAGAAACCGTCAAAGTACCTGTTGAGGTTGGTGGAGGAGGAGTGTCGCCACCAATGCAGAGGTTGGCACCAGCTGTAAAACCAGCGGTGGAACCCACTACAAGGGCGCTCCATGAGTATCCAGAGTCAAGGAAGCAACTTGCGGTTGGGAATCCTTGCTTGGCGGTATCAGAAGTGATTGCCCATACGGTTCCGCCGTCGTTGACGACTGAACCAATGCGGTAACCCAAGTTTGCTCCAGCAACTAGCGTCAAGTCAGCGGCGTTTGCAGGAACAGCATTAGCAAAGTCAAAACCCCAAGAATCAAATACAGCCATAGTAGGAATTCCTGCTCGGCCGCTTGTGGTCACTTGCCAGATAGTACCATTGTTGTTTACCAAGGTACCTGCAGGGTGGGCAGCTGAAGTATTATCGATGTTTGCGCCCGTAGTTACGCCGGACAAATCACCTGTTAAAGCGTTTGCAAAGCTGTAACCCAAGCCTGTAAATACCGAAGCTGTTGTGAACCCGCGCTTTTGACCTTCAGAAACCATAAATATGGTTCCATTATCATTTACCAAGGATCCATCAGCAAACATGACGTTTGCTCCTTGCGGTAAAGCTAGGTCAGCGGAATTTGCAGGAACGATTTGGTCCCAGTCATATCCGTGAGACAGAAAGGTATTTGCAGTCGGAAAGCCCATTCGTTGTCCGTCCATCATCTTGAAGACAGTGGAACCAGACAGAACCAAAGTACCATTTGGGTGTGCATCCACAGCGGCTGCCGGGATGACCAAAAGTACTCCGAAAGTCCACACCACCAAGGAAACTGCTAACCCAAACGCAAAGACCTTGTGCAAAGTACTTGCAGAATAAGGTGTGTTCATTGTTCTTTTAATCTTTCTATCCTTTATATAGTGTCTTCTGATATTCTTTTCCAATTCATTGTTCAATTGAGACAATTAATCAGTGAAAATAAAAAAAGAAACACAATAAAGGTCTCTCAATTAATTTTTTCTTTGAAGCAAGAGTTTTTCCAATTTTGTAATCATATTCTAATGTGTCGACCAATTATTTCCTCCGATATAAAAATCGGAGTATACGCTAGAGGATCCAAAAATAATCAGGAAAACCTCTAGTTCAAAGATAAAGTTAGTGATCCGTATCTATCAGTACGAGTGCAACAGTAAAATTGCTTTCAGAATCGCTTACAGAAGCTGACGTTTACAATATAAAGCTGTTACAAGAGGTGTTTTTTGAGTTATCCACAGCCTTATACAGATACTTTCAACAAAAATCAGCTAGAAACAAAAAAGCCTTTATTTAATTCGATTAAGGCTATATTTACTAGTTATTATAGTATTTACAAGCATGTTGGTCAAAGAAGTTATCCAGACATCCATAATTATAAATTTTGGCTTAAATTAGCAGAAAAAAATTGAAATTACCATAATCAACAAACCTGCTTCTATTTTTATGGTTTTTGTTTCGGGGTTTGGTTGCAAATCAATTTGTATACTAATTATAGCAGAAAAAATGATATTTGGCAAGAAAAATACTGGCGAGTTCAACTTGCTAGCGCAAAAGTTTATCATCGACTCAGAAAAATTTCCAATTTTCGCCTCAAATCCTGAACAAGCCCTGTATCTACAATACCTGTTGCTTCGATACTTGGGGATTCAGAAGGAATCCCAGTAATACTACCTGTTGTACCATTAACTGTCCCATTGGCGGTTAGAGAGGACCCTCCCGGATCCAAAAATACAGCATAACTTTTGTTGGAGTCAAGCCCTCCCAGAACAACCGGACTTAATGGTGCCGTACCATCTACTGTCACAACAGTGTGTTTGGGTAGGTCACCAGGTGCATTAATGTCATAGGCGTCCACATCGAAATTTACTGCCGTCCCAGAGGTCGCTGTAATGGTAATACTCGTATACCCCGCGGCCGGATTTGTATTATCAGCTGGATTATAAAGCAGAACCACTCGGACATTATCCGAGGCGGTGTTGAAATAATAAGGATCGTCATACAAATTACTGCAAAATTCATAATTTGATCCTGTAGATAAACTACCCGAGATCAGTGTGGGACAAGTACTGGCAAGCTGATTGATTTCTCTCAAGCGAAAAAATAAAGCCGTCTCCGCGGCTGCTTCGGCGGAATTAATCGCCGGCTCGGACAGGCTCAATTGTCGGGATGCTCGCAATTCTCGAAGTGTCAAAGCGCCAATACTAAAGCTGACAACCGTCACGGAGGCAAGCACTAAAATCGAAGAAATTAAAGTAATCCCTTCTTGCGAGCCTAGGCTTATATCATCAATTTTCAATTTCAATTTTTTCATAATTTTTCCGGATAACTTCTGGAAGAAACCGTGCTTTGAATAACGGTTTTTGCCTGGTCGGTAGGTCTCGTGTTAATATTCGAGGTCAGTGTAAAGGTAAAAGTAATTCTAGGCTGAACGTCCGGACAGCCTACACAAAAAGGATTTGTCGAAGGCGCGATATAAAAATTCATATTAGAAACTAGGACTTTATTAGACGTAATATTGGAGGTCGTGCCTCCTTTGGTCAAAGCGATGGACGTACCGGATAAAAAAATACTTTCTGCGACCCCTTCGCTACCAACAAGATGTAAGGTCTGTGTTGGGCTGGCAATAGTTCCTCCGGAATAAGCGCTGTACGACAGTGATCCGTTTCTAATCTCTCTGACCAATAATTCTGAAACAAACCTGGCATCCTGTTCAACCACTCTGATAGCTTTGCTTTTCGCGCTAATCCTCAACACGGCAAGAAATGAACCAATTATAGACGATAACGCCACGGCAAATACCGCCGTCGAGACCAAGGCTTCCACCAAAGTAAATCCTTTTTTAAATTTATTTTTTCTGTGTAAATTTAATTGCAACATTTATGTAAGCTCTACCTTAAAACTTGAACATCTATTTTTATTCGTGTCATTCGCATTACTCATCATACTTGAAAAGAAGAACCAATGATTAGCATTAAACAGAGCAAGGGTGCGGAAAGATAGCGAGTATGTGTGTCCTGTCAATAATTTTTCCAGTTAGTCAAGGTCTCTTCAACAATTACCTTGCACTGGGTATTGTCGGGGTCAGATTCCGGCGCCGGGCAACGTTTACCTTGCTCCCACCATACAGTAGACCTCACAATCAGTCTCGCATTATTGCTAGAAAACGGCGCGGAGATATCCAAAGAGAGATCAACCTGGCGACGGAAAGGCGCGTCATCGCTACCGCTGGGCGTGTAGGTACCGTTTGGTTGTAAATATAGTCGGAGCTTAGGAGGACCGGCAGGTTCCAATGTCCAAGTGTTTGTGCTGGGATCAAAAACCACCCTGTATCGCACGTTTCCAGGTATGCCAGGAAACCCGCTTGCCCAATCTTCATAACAATCCTGATTTGCAGCTCCAATATCTGATGAACAATCGGTAAGGTTACCTGTAAGCCAATTCGTATCTCTAAAATTACGCACAATCTCTACGCCCTCACGCGCCAGATTAGTCGCCACCACTTGTTTTATGGCGACATCAGAAGCGCCTAGCGAAAAAATTGCCAAAGACAACCCTCCAATTATTCCCGTCGTCAAAATCCCGATAGCAACGATTGTCTCTGTCAGCGTTTGTCCTTTTGAATTAAATATGGATTTTAGTCTCATAATTTTTTTTACTATTCGCATCGTTGGCATCACTCCCAATACCAGAAAAGAAAAACTAGTGGTTAGCGCCTGCCTGCCGGCTGAAAATCCTGTAAGGGCAGGCAGGTTAAACAGAGTAGGTGTGTGAAATGATAATAAATACGACGGTCCTGTAAATTTATTGCGTCTCAATTCTACCGGTCAAACCGTCAATCGTAATAGTTTTATTAAGAATAGCACTCCCGGAAGTAAGTCTGACGTTAAAAGTAGAGGTTATATCTGGCTCGTTAGTATATGAGGCTCCGGTCATAATGACTTTGCCGAATGGCGGTAAAAATCTCACTTGCAACATTGTCGCGGCAACACCTCCGACAACCAAGTTGGTGATAGCGATGTTGGGAGTAAAATTAACTGTTTCCAAATTTATCCTGGCTGTTTGTCCGGTAAGTTCTGAAAAAGTCGTGTAAAGCGTCCCGTCGGAAGAAATTTCAAAACCAAAATCTCCCGCCGGTTGGTGGCTTGAGCCATGCTCAAGTCCGGACAATACATTGTTTTGCATTTGTCTTAACGCGCTCACGATACTTTCGGTGGCCGCGTTCAATTCCTGCGTTCTTTGTCCTCTTCTCAAATTGGCAATTATTGTCGCCGATAAAACAACCATAATGCTTACCACCACCAGCATCTCAACCAAAGTGAATCCGGAAATTTTATTTCTGAATAAATTTTGTTTCATTTTAGTTAAATTTTTCGTGAATCTGGAGAAATCTGATATCCATTCAAAACAAATTTAGATACCAAGCCAAAAGCTCCTCTCCCCACAACATAACAGCTAAGCTGGCGGACGTCAAAAATGTCCCAAATGGTAATATTCCTTTCATGGTGGTTTTTTTTGCCAAAATCATCACAACGCCTACCACTGCTCCACTTATATAGGCAAGCATTAGCATCAACAAAACCATCTTCACGCCCAAAACAATTCCTAAAAAAAGACCCAATTTCACGTCTCCAAACCCAATCCATTTGCCACCGGACATCAAATAAAGTAAACCAAAAAATCCAAAGATCAAACCGGCGCCCAAAAGACCGTCAAAAATAGAAACACCCGCCGTGAGCCGGTAAACAAGTCCAACCACAACTCCTGATAAAACCAATACGTCAGGAATTAAATAATATTTGAAATCAAAAGTAAAAATCGCGATTAGCAAAGACGCGGTGATAAACTCGTACATCAAAACTAAATAATCACCGGAGGTAAACAATCCTGAAAGCGTAAGCATTTCCAGGGTAAACAAAGCAAATACTATTCCTGTCGAAAGCTCAACTATGGGATACTGCCACGAAATCTTTTCCTTACAATATCGGCATTTGGCCCCGAGCATAAAAAAACTTAAAATTGGAATCAAGTCCTTGGCAAATAATCGGTGCTTGCAATGCACGCAAGCGGAAAAACCGCCAAGACTTTTTCCTTTATACAACCTATAAATCACGGCATTCAGAAAACTGCCGATAATCAGACCGAATACAAAACTAATTAGTAAAAAAAATATTTGCATTTGAATAAACCACTTAATCTCAATCCGTTTTTGTCATCCTGATGAAAATCAGGATCCATGTTTCTTTCTCTGTTCGAGCACTGGATCCCGGGTCAAGCCCGGGATGACAATAATAGCGCATATCTTACTTTTATTAAATTACCCCTCCCTCCGCACACTCGCGGACCGGGGGAGGAGTAATTTAAAATCTATAGTAAAATTAGAAATATTTTTGATTAAATGCTTGGCAGGGCCGGTGAAAACTGTCCATTAGAATTCATCGTATAGGTGGTCGCTCCGGTTTTCTCCAAGGTAAATGTTATCTGATAGTCGGTATTTAAATTGTTCGCGCCTCCACATCCGGAAGTGACAGCCCCGGTATCCGTGTAATTATAAAGATAACCGGATTGAGGATAAAGCGGGTCTTGTACTGGCAGAACTGTGGGAACTGTACCACAAGTCAAAACAGTTTTTGCCGCGATCGCGGCGTCAAAACTTACTTTTGTTGGATAACCATTTCCGTGATTTAAAAATAGGTCCAACCCCAATTTCATCTGCTTTAAGTCGGAAATTCTTTTAGTATCACGCGCTTTCGCTCTTGTGGATGACAAAGACGTAACCACAACAGACGCAAGCAACCCAATAATAGCAATTACTACTAAAAGTTCAATAAGAGTGAAGCCTCTGCTTTTTATTTTAACTTTTTTTTTCATGAATTTTTATCACTAAGTACAGTCCGCGGGGCCTGCCAATTAGCTTAAAGTATTAGATAGATAATTGACACGACCCGCGGGCTATCAAAGCCCGTGGCGTAATATTATGTACAAACAAGACCGTTTGGACTCGCAGTACAGGTAACTGCCGTGTCAGGTGCGGTACCAAGCCCTCCTGTAGGAGCACCTAGACAGAACGTCAGGTTGTAACATGCTGGATCTGTTGCATCAAGGTTCGCGACCAAACAAGTACTGTCAATTCCTATGTAGGTGTATGTATTCTGGGCAGCGGTGCATGTGCCGTCATTCGGTGTTGGTGTAGTTGGCCACTGACTCAAGAAAGTGTTGAAGGCAGGAGCACCGTCCGTCAAATCTGGTGTTACCCCACCATCATCTGGATAGCTGTTGTTATCGTTGTAGAATAGCTCCATTGCCGTCATAACTTGTCTTACATCAGCAAGGCGTTTGGCATCTCTGGATTTTGCACGTGCGGAGTTTAGAGAGACCAAAACCACAGCTGCCAAAATACCGATGATAGCAATAACTACCAAAAGTTCAATCAAGGTAAACCCCTTTGATTTACCTTTCAAGAAATTTAAAATTTTCACTCTTTTATTTCACCCCCTTTCGTAAGATTTTGTTATTTGTTTCTTTTTCGACTTTGTAAGCTACTGAGAATTATTTATACCATTTTCTGCATTTCATTCGCATCATTCGCGTTACTAATAATGCTTGAAAATAAGAACCGGCGATTAGGATTAATCAGAGCAAATGTGTAAAAAATGGTTATATTTAATTCCTGCTTAGAATGCGCTAGCTAAATTATATATCGGAAGCAGGATTCCCGCAACCATAATACCCACAGCCAGACCCAAAATGACCATAATCACAGGCTCAATGAGCGTAGTCAGATTGGCAATAGCGTTATCAACTTCTTTATCGTAAAAACTGGCTAATTTTCGCAAAATTCCGGGTAAATCGCCTGTTTCTTCGCCAACTGAAACCATTTGCACCACCAGGGGAGGAATCTGGATATGAGTTGCCAAAATCTCCCGCAAGGGCTTGCCGGTCTGGACTTGATTGGCGGCATCCAGAAAAATATCTTTATAAATCTGATTCCCGGTGACTCCGGAGATTAACTTCAAAGATTTCACTATACTCACTCCCCCGCTTAGAAGATTGGCTATATGATGAGCGAATCTGTATAAATATATTTTTTGTAAAAATTGCCCGACAATAGGTAATTTAATCATCAGATTGTCAAAAGTATAACGCCCTTGCTCTGTATGGTAAAAATATCTCACGCTAAATATTACGGCTGTCACAAGGATAAGAACAATCCACCAATAACCCGTAACAATATTTGTTACCGCGATAATAATTTTTGTGGCCAAAGGAAGCTCGGCCCCGGCCTCCAGCAAAACCCCTGTCATTTGAGGAAGAACGAAAACAAACATCAAGCCACCGATGACAAACAAAAGCACCAAAATAAAAATCGGGTAAGCCAAAGCGCCTCTGATTTTACTTCTTAAATCGTAATCTTTTTCCACCTGATCGGCAAGATATAGCATGGTTTCATCCAGCGACCCGGACGCCTCTCCCGCGCGTATCAAACTTATAAAAAGCTCGGGGAAAAGTTCGGGATGCGTCTGGAATCCCTCTGAAAGACTTTTACCGCTCTCTACATCCGCGGCAATCGTTTTAATAATGTCTCCAAATTTTTTCGAGGTAACTTGATTGGATAAAATCCTTAGCGAACTCACAATTCGCACTTGAGCGCCGATTAGGGTGGACAATTGGCGAAAAAATAAAACAATATCCTTGTAAGGAACGCGAGAAAGTTTTTTGAGAATGTCATCAAATTGCGACGACTTGTCTTGCGCCTCAAAACCCAAGGGGCTTAAACCGTGCGACTCTAAAACTTCCGCGGCCTGCGCCTCGGATCCTGACTCCACAGAACCCGTAACCAGGGCTCCTGTTTGATCTTTCCCCCTATACTTGTATAAAACCATCTTCTAAACCAGTGACCTTTGACAGTTGACGAAATCCATGAAAAATTAGTCAAATGTTAATTGTTACTTGCTATTTGCTACTTGTTATTTGATATTTGGATTTTATTTGTAATTTAAGTTTTGGTAACTTATCCCCCTGAAAGAGAGGTAAACGTTTCCGTATCATAAGAATAGGCTAGCGCGTCGTCATAAGTAACCAGTCCCTTCTTTACCAGTTCGGCCAAATATCTATCCAAAGAAACCATTCCCTTTGGTCCGGAACTATTGATGATATTGTATATCTCAAAAGTTCTGCTTTCGCGAATAACGTTGCGAACCGCGGTGTCTGAAATCAATAACTCTACGGCGGGGATTAGTCCGCCACCGATTTTTGGCAAAAGCCTCATTGAGATAACACCCAAAAGTATATTTGCCAGCTGATTCCTAATCTGTCCTTGTTGATGGGCTGGGAATACGTCAACGATACGGTCTATGCTTTGTGCCGCGTCGTTGGTGTGCAAGGTAGCAAAAACCAGATGACCTGTTTCTGCCACAGTTATAGTTGTCGCGAAGGACTCAGCGTCTCTCATTTCTCCGACCATAACGACGTTTGGATCTTCACGTAAAGCGGCTTTTAGACCCGAGGCAAAAGACGGTACATCTCGGTACAGCTCTCTTTGGCTAACAATACTTTTCTCTTGAGTAAAGACGTACTCGACAGGATCCTCGATGGTGATAATATGTTCCGCGCGATTTTGATTTATCGAGTCAATCATGGAAGCCATTGCCGTAGACTTTCCATGCCCGGTGGGTCCGCAAACGATGACCAATCCCTGCTTGGCTTCAATAAAATTATTCAAAGCGGAAGGCAAATTCAATTCCTCAATGGTTTTAATTTTATTGGGAACCATGCGAATCGAAATTGCTAAAGAATCCTTCTGATAATAGGCATTCACACGAAGCCTGTGATTGTCTTTAAAAGCATAGGAAAAATCCGATTGTCTATCCTTTTCCAACTGCTCAACTTTCACCCTGGGCACCAAAACTTCGGCTAAATTTTTGATTTTTTCAGGGGTCATAACGCCATAATCCGTCAATTCCGTTAACACAGAATGAATCCTATAGACCGGGGGCTTGCCCGCAAGTATGTGCAGGTCGGAAGCGTCTTTTTCCAACATTCCCGAGAGCAATTTTTTCAGCTCCAACTCGCTGTTTTTGTACATAAACTTTTACTTTTTTAAAATATTAATTCTTGATATCAAATGGCGAAAGTCAATATCTGACTTCAATAGATAGTCAGAGGCGCCGTACTCGAGTGTCAGAGAAATATCTTCTGTTTCTTCGCTATTCGTAAGTATCAAAACCGGCACACTTGAAACTAAGCTATCCTCTCGAATATTTTTCAATAACACCGTACCCGGCATATCGGGCAGACTAATCTCCATGATAATTAAATCCGGCGTACTCTCATTCAAATACTCTTTCGCGGAAATTCCGGTGTCACAAATCGTATAAGACAACTCGGCTGCCAATAAATGTCTGGATATTATCTCTTGCCATATTTGGTCACTATCTACTAATAAGATCATAATTGTACTTCAACTTTTTTGCAAATTGCTTGCATTGAATATTACATCTTGGACTTATAGACTCAATTTAATCTATTAGGATTCGCATCATTCTCCGCCAGAGGCGGATCAGCCTTGGGCTGAGCATTTACATTTTAACAAGAAGAGAAAAACTAGTGATTAGTATTAATCAGAGCAAAAGTATGAAAAGATAATAAGACGTAAATCCTGACTAAATCTTTGTCACCCTCAAAACTTCCTCAACGGTGGTAATACTTCTTAAAACTTTTATATATCCGTCTTGCTTCATAGAAACCATGCCTTGCTTAATGGCTTCATCCAAAATCTGGCTCATCGGGGACTTGTCCGACATTAATTGTTTAATTTTCTTTTCAATATTCAAAACCTCAAAAATCCCGACTCTACCTTTATAGCCGGATGATCCGCACGCGTTGCAACCCACGGCTTCGTGTATTTTCATATCTGTGAAATCCAAATCTTCTATCTCCGCCGGGTCAACTCCTTCGAGTTCTTTTCTTATTTGAACCGATAAATCTTTTGATACCGATGTTCTCTTCTTGCATTCTTCGCACAGCTTTCTCACAAGTCGCTGAGCCATTACCAGGTTCAGCGAGGCCACAAGCAAAAAATTATCTACTCCCATATCAATCAACCGAGGGATCGCCCCGATAGCGTCGTTTGTATGAAGCGTTGAAAACACCAAATGTCCTGTCAGCGCCGCGTGCACGGCAAGTTCTGCTGTCTCCGCGTCTCGGATCTCCCCTACCATTACTATGTTTGGATCTTGTCTCAATATCGAACGCAAGCCAGAAGCAAATGTCAGACCAATCTCCGCTCTGACCTGCGCCTGGTTCACTCCATCAATATAATATTCCACCGGGTCTTCCAAGGTAACTATATTAACACCGACTTTATTCAACCGAGTCAAAACCGAAGACAGGGTGGTGGATTTTCCGCTTCCGGTAGGTCCAGTAACCAAAACCATCCCATGTGATTTCTTTAAGTTGTCTTCGATCATGGCGAGTTTTTTCCCCCAAACACCCAATTCGTCCAGGGTTGGTACGCCGGTGCTCTTATCCAAAATACGTAAAACCGCCTTCTCACCGTTCACTGTGGGCAGGGTAGATACACGGAAGTCCACGGAAGTCTTTCCAAATTGGATATGAAATCTGCCGTCTTGTGGCAACCTTGTTTCGTCAATTTTCAAATTTGAAAGAATTTTGATTCTCGAAATAATTGCCGCGTGAACCGACTTGGGTACGACCAACGAATTTTGAAGAACACCATCAATCCTGTAACGAACCCTCATATCATGCTCCGATGGTTCGATATGAATATCTGAAGCTCTGGCTTCAATGGCGTGTTTGACAATCACATCTACTATTTTTGTAATCGGCGCGTCGATTATTACTTTCTCATCAGTAGCCGCGACTCCATCCTTTTTTACATTTTTTTCCGCGACCTGTCGCTGTTTGTCTTCTATATCCTGCAAAACCCCTTTCACTTCCAGACTGATATTTTTGTTTTCAGAAACCGCGTGCCGGAATCCCGAAAGAGAAGTAAGATAAATTTCCACGATGTATCTTTTTTTCTGAGCAAAAAATTCCAAAGCTTCCAAACTGGTCAAATTTGTAGGATCGGTTATAGCGACCTTCAGAGTCCTTCCGTCAAAAGCAAAAGGCACAAACTGATACATGGCGATGGATTTTTGGGGCACCATAGCCAAAACTTCTTTGTCCACGACATGTTTGTTCATGTCGATAAAAGGCAACTTGTAATACTCAGCGCGTAATACGGCCAGTTCCTCTTCATCGAGAATCTTTTCTTTAAGCAAGGTGTCTGTAAGCGACGCGCCGGAACCATTTGAGAGGATTGACAGTTTACCGGTTTTAGTCGTATCCAATTTTCCTGATCTCAATAAAAAATCCTCAAACCCATATTTCGTTTGAGAGAGATTGGTTATTTTTTGATTTCCTGGTTGAAGTGTGGCCACAAACAAACTGATTCCTACTAGTGCGAAAAAGGATCCCGCAATAGCTTTCTTTAATCAAGATCTGGGAAAACCCGAGAGATTTAGGACAAACGCGTATGTCCTAAAATTTAAAAAAACTGTTCGCTTAGTTCCTACTAGCCTCCGTCAACTGGAACTGTATTCCCGGAGAAAGGATTCTCCAAACCCAATTCGTCAGGAGTAACAATCAGCTCGGCTGTTGGCCGCAACTCTAAAAATTCTGGTTTTGAATATAAATCAGTCTCGAACTCAGTCCCAAAAGGCAAATATTCTGAGGTATTTATAGTTTCATCACTCAAGCCTCCGGCATCACTCAATCCTCCTCCTTGGGAAGCCGTGATAATTTCTGATTCTGGCACCACGATTGGACTATCGTTTCCTCCGAACCAAATCCAAATTGACGCGCCTACCGATACAAAAAATATGATCAGGTAAATTATTTGTTTCCTTTTACTTTGCATGAATATCTGCATAGTTTTTTTGATTTACTATTTTTTATAAAACGTGTCAATGACCAAATCAAATGAAGATTGGTCAGGATTGCTCTCAAAGTTAATCGCGCTAATATCGAACAATCTCAAATTATGCTCCAGTAAGGATAGTAAGTAGTAAAAACTATCTGTGGTGCCAGTCAAAGATAAATCAATCTTTATGGTCACTAGCTCCGGTTTCACAATAGAACTTTTCTCTACTATTACAGTATTTGCGGGATCTACCGCCACCACTGCTTCTACCGGTAACTCTTCGGTAATCTGCAAAGAGGAAATAATCATGCCACTGGTAAAAGCCAGTTCTTCCAGGCCCGAAAGCAATTGAGGAACTTCCGGTGAATCAGGTAAGGCGGTATCTAGAATCGATAACTTGCTACGCTGCGCCGCGAAATTTGAAATTAATTTCGTTATGCTCTGCTTCACCGCGTTCTGCTCATCCAAACGCGTTTGGGTCTGGGCCAGGGTTTCATTTGCGGTTTTCAGGTCAGCCCAAGTTGGTTTGACCAAAAACCAGCCAAAAATAATAAATCCAATTATCAAAAGCACTGTCACCAGTTGATTCCTACTGTGAGCCGACCTAAAATTTGTTTCCATAACTATGGTGTTATTGGTTTGATATCTTCGTCGTAATCCAGAAGTAAATTTTTATCCATTTGAACCTTTACTTCAAACTGCACAAAACCGGCCACTTGATCCGGCTCTGTAGATAATAACTCTACGGATTCAAAATTTTTAGATGTCTCAAATCCCAGCAAAAATTTTCCAACCTCTGAAAACGAAGCGGCCGTCCCGCTGACGATAAACTCCGCTTCTTCGCTCCCGCCTTGCAAATTCTGAAAACTAACTGTTTTTAAAGTCACCTTTCCCATTTCCTCCAAAACTTTTGTCCAATAAATATGTTTCTCAAAAAGTTCGGCAAAAGTCTGCGCGGTAAACTGTCCGGCCACAGCCTCATTAATTTCATCAGCTTGAGATTCTATCGAAGATTTAAACTGTGAGATTTCTTGTTCTTTTTGGGTAGTATCTGACACGACATTATTTTTTTTCACTCGAAGCATCCCATACAAACCCAGCTCCAGCACAACCAAAATCAGTAACACGATCAAGGTCACTTTTCCGGTACCCTGCGGAATGCGTCTTACAGTCTGAAATCCTTGCGGTAATTTGTGACCTTTTAATAAATTGATATCGGGCATATATAATCTAGCCTAAAACTAAAAAAAATTACTAACTGCTACGCATAGCCAATCCCGCAGCAACAGAAAACTGGGAAGCAATGGGCTCGAGGTGGCTGGCTACGTCGGGACTATAATTTATTTTGTCCAAAAATTTTCCTGTTTCAACCGGAATACCCAAAGTTGACAATGATTTTTTAAAAACCCAAAAATTCGATCCGCCTCCTGTTAATAAAATCTTTCCGACTTTCTTTCCCTGGTTGGTGGTCACTCTCAAAAGCTGCAAACACTCTAATTTTATCTGGTCTGCAACCGATCTGGCAATCGACTCGACCGGTGAACCGGAGTTGCTCTCTTGTGATGTCCTTTTCATAATTTCCGCTCTTTCAAAACTTATACCCAAAGAGCGCGCAATATCCAAGGTGATTGTCTCCCCTCCTATATTAACATGTTTTGACCCCCAAAGATTTTTATCTTTTACCAAACTAATATGCACAGCCTTGGCCCCGATATCTACAATTAGCAAGCTATCGCGCTCTCCATCAGAAACCATGGCTCGAATAGTGGAAAGCGACTCAACTTCCAAAGCGATCGGCTCAAGACCCGCGGACTGAACAATGTTTAAATAGTTATTCACAACATTTTTGGCAACCGCTGTCAGTAAAATTTGGGACTCCATTGGTTGCTCGAAATTGGCGCTTTTCAGCGCGCTGCCTTCAGACTGCGTCTCCGGTTTTTTCAAAACCGGCCCTTCCGACAAAATCTGCCAGCTTAAATTAACGTCTGACAATGGCAGAGGAATATAATTTTCCGCCTTATACTCAATTGATTTCTGCATTTCCCTTTCCGGCATCTTTGGCATACTGATAATCGAAACAAAAGCAACGTTCGGCGGAATGGATAAAGCGACTTTTTTTGATGTAAATTTGGCCTTTTTGTACAAATTTTTGATTATTTCAGTGGTGTGTTTTATAACATCCGTATTCTTTCCTTCATCTTCTGAATAAATCACATGAACCATGCCGTAATTCTCCAGTTGAAATTTGCCGCCATCCGGCTTTAACTGTATTGCTTTAATGTAAGAAGTGCCGATATCAAGCCCCAATATACTCTTCCTGTTTGAAAAAAACATTATATTTTTTATATGATTTTTGTATCAAAACCAAGATTTTTTCTCTGAAACTTAAATAAATTATAACATGCTACGTGAAAATCTGTCAAAAAATCAAAATATCAGTATTGTCTAGATTTGTCATCATCTCAAACCGTCCGCAGACCAGTCTTTGTCACGCGCCGATTTATAAGTCTCCCACGTCTTTTGTCATCGCGAGGAGTGGGAGCCATAATACATCCTCCTGCCTCTTTCTATAATCCTGAAACTCTTTTTTCTATCGTAAATACACCTCATGCTTCCTCAAATCTTTGCGGATATTCAAATAATTCGGTAACGCCGACCGGACCAATGACCAAAATTTAAGCGAATGATTAAATTCTTTGAGATGACACAGCTCGTGAACTATGACGTAATCCCTCTGTACCTCCGGTAAAAGAAAAATTTATAATTAAAATTAAGATTCTTTTTTCGAGAACAGCTACCCCATCGAGTTTTTTGGTTTTTGATATTTATTCCGTTGAAATCGAATCCGTAAATAGTATTAAAGTATCCCACCCGTTCTTCCGCCAAAACTCGCGCTTCATTACGATGCTTAAAATAATCTTCTTTCGAAAAAACGCGGATAGTTTGACTCTTAACGCTTTTATAAAAACTTATTTTTTTATACAGCCACTGCTTTTTACTGGAAACAAAGTCCTCGATGACGGATGTCTCAAGACCGATCGGCGCGGTAAGAACTACGCTCCCGTCACGGTAAACCGCCAAGCGCATTCTTCTGGCTCTACTGCTTTTTTTAATTGTATAATTGATTGTTTGTGATTTAATCATTACATTTTCAATTTCGATCGACTACTCTAAATGCACATCATCCTTACAAACTTGCCTGTCCGCCCCTGCCTGCCGGCAGGCAGGCAGGTCTGGAGGAAGTTTGTAAGGATGATAATTTTTTGTAAATATCGGATCTACTGAGATATCTCAGCAGATACTTAGTCATTATTATTCGGCGCATCGATGTTTATAGACGGTCGGTCGCTTACCTTGCCGTATCCGCATTGCGGGCCCGGGTCGGGAACGGGTGTGCCGTCGGTCGCTATGACCACACCGCTTGCGGCATGCCAGTGATTTTCACCCCCGTCACAGCCACTTTCACTTTCTACGATCACCTGGCTTATTGGCAAATATTTTCCGTTATATTCAATCACCATAAGCTGTGGAGTTTCGCCGACAAATTGCCGGATTGAATTTATCTCCTCGTCCGTCATGGTATCAAGCAGTTCTCCGGTCGGATGGCCCTCCCAGGTTTGCACAAATCCCCACGAAAGCAGGGTCAAACCTTCCCATGGACCATAGTTTACAATCTGATTGCCACGGATTTCCACTGTTTCCGTGCCAGAATCAGGAGTTCCGGGGTCGTTGATGTCGATATAGGTCTGGCCTTCCGCCTGGTGAATGCCTACTACCGTAACCATATGCCCACCCACGACCTGCGAGCCGGCGCTGTCTGCGAATTTGATCCGGAGCTCTACCGCGTCGCCGTTTTGCAGCGCGCCACGTATAGCATTAATGGTAGTCACACCATGAGTGTCGCCAACTTGCGTGGTACGGATGGGTACGCCGGCGGCGGCGGCCCAGCGGTTTTTGCCGGCGACAAAATCACCCGGTGGCACGCCGTTTTCCGGAGTCCAATTCATATGCCGCTTAAGATTTTCTATAAAGTCCAGCGGATCGCCGGGAATCAAATCTTCCCCGCCGTTTCTGGCCACCAGAGAAATCAAACTGTTGGTAGCCGCTGTCGGCGCGCATTCTCCTGTTCGCTGGGAGAGGTCCGGCACGCCTTCCTGGTTTATTTCAACCGAATTGTCTTGCGCGTAAGCAATAGACATGCCCCAGCCTTTCATGGAATTTTCAGGATCGGTTACAGTCCCAAGATCAAAAACCGGTCCCACTTCCACAATTTTGGTATCAACTGTGGCAACATAATTTTTCCCGCCAATCGTGACTTGGGCCTTCATGCCGCTGGTAATAGAATCATCTGAAACCGCGTAATAACCATTTCGCCAATCGGCCTTTGGCATTACCGGGAATTCAGAAATTAAATTTTCGTCCGCGGTAAATTTTCCGTCTTGGTTGGTATCTACCACAACACTAATAGTTTCCGTAGTCGGCAAACCGCGAACAAAAGGTACTTGTACTAAAACTTTTCCGGAAGCTGTACCATTACTGGTAAAACCGCTAACCAGTACGGTTTCACCAACCAGCTTGTCCCGCCCGGCGGTATAAAACAAAATACCAAAAACCACTAGCCCCAAAATCCCGATCACATATATTTTTCTCATCTTTTTATTCAATTATAAGACTTACGCGTTTGAAAAACGGCAAGCGTGTAAGTTCTAACAATACTAGAAAAATTGTTAAATACCATCTCCCGGCTTTGTGGGATTCGCGCGCGCGGTCATAACAAGTAGCACAATAATCACAACTGCGGCAAAACCAATGCCCACCCAGGGAATCCAAGGATAGCGTTCTGTTGTTCTGCTTTCTTGGCTGTCGCAAACATCGCCAAGGCCATCGCTGTCTTTATCTTTTTGATTGATGTTGGGATTATCCGGGCAATTATCTTGAGAATTAATCAATCCGTCTTGGTCAAAATCGTCGCAAATATCTCCTCTTCCATTATTATTTTCGTCCCGCTGGTCTGCGTTACTGATCGAAATACAATTATCTCTAATATCCGGCACACCATCTCTGTCCACATCCGCGATGATATAATCCGCATTGCTCTGCGTTGCAATTGCCGGAATCTCCAAAATATCCAAAGCAGTAGCCAAATTACCGGCCTCTCCAACTGAAGGTAGCACGAACCGGTCCGGATCAAAATATGTTCGATAAGAATGGCCCGGTTGCGCCAAAAATCTTACGGCGCGAGTATTGGACCTGGTGGCGTTGTCTTGATTTAATCTTAATTCACTGATGCGGAGTGGCTGGCCATAGGTAAAATTAATTTCCCAACTATCCGAAGTGGTTTGTGGAAAACGAACTGTCTGCTGATCCATTATTCGCTTCGCGACAATGATTCTTTTTTGACCATCCACTACCGCGCGAATTTCCACCGAGGTTGGCAAGGCCACATTGTTGTCGAGTAATACGGTTAAGACGGAAGAAGTAATCGGGCTTTCACTGGACAGGGTGATTTGCGCCTGACCTTGAACATTT
>Ga0155116_142_pt1 | contig 21218 bp, 20 predicted proteins | sample RifCSPhighO2_01_FD_106084 | JGI IMG/M metagenome (GOLD analysis project Ga0155116, IMG submission 106084) | Candidatus Doudnabacteria bacterium RIFCSPHIGHO2_01_FULL_43_23
ATGAAAAACTACTCCAAGAGTTGAAAGGAGTGCCAGAAGAACAAAGAACCGCGAGGTTTGTGTGCGTGATAGCGATCTATGATCCGGAGACCAAAAGCGTAAGAACTTGCGAAGGAATATATAAAGGTAAGATTGCATTCGAGCCAAGAGGTGCCAATGGCTTCGGCTATGACCCGGTGTTTTACAATGAGGGTTTAAAAAAAATGAACGCCGAGATGACTTTGGATGAAAAGAATGAGGTCAGCCACCGAGGAGCCGCGGTGCGCGAAGCTAAATTAATTTTGAAGACTAACTATCAATAGATTATCAAAATTTTTATGCTCGATATTAAATTTATTAGGGAAAACGATTCAATCGTAAAAAAAGCCGTGCGCGACAAGGGCATGGATTTGGATATAGACAAACTCCTGGCTCTTGAGGAGAAAAAAAGAGCTCTGCAGACAGAAATTCAGGAATACAATCAGCTGAAAAATCAAACATCAAAAGAAATTCCCAAGCTTGGCGCGGATGAAAAAAAGCAAAAGATCCAGGAAATGAAGGAGGTAGATAAGAAATCCGATAAGGCTCGCGAGCAACTCAAAGAATTGGTTACAGAATACAACCGCCTGATGTTTCTCGTGCCGAATATTCCCTCATCCCAGACACCTGTCGGAGTCGACGAATCCGCGAACCAAGAAATTGCTAAATGGGGCGACCTGCCAAAATTTGATTTTGCGCCAAAATCGCATATCGAGCTTGGCGAGGATTTACGGATTTTGGATCTGAAAAGTGGAGTCAAAGCATCCGGGTTTCGAGGATACTATCTTATGCGTGAAGGCGCTCTGATGCATATGGCGGTCTTGCAGTACGCTTTGGAAAAACTGCTGAAAGCCGGTTTTACGCCGATCATTCCGCCGACCTTATTGCGAGAGTATGTGCTCTTTGGTAGCGGGCATTTTCCTTTTGGCCGGGAAGAGGTTTATCAAATCGGCAATCCGCATACGTTGTCTGAAACCGGAGAAGATATCAGTAAGGAAAAGCTTTATTTGTCAGGCACCAGCGAGCCGGCCCTACTTGCTTATCACGCTGATGAAGTCTTGGATGAGAAAGATTTGCCGGTGAAGCTTTGCGCCATTTCGCCGTGCTACCGAAGCGAAGTAGGTAGCTACGGCAAGGACACCAAGGGCATCTATAGAATTCATGAATTTATGAAAGTTGAGCAGGTCGTGCTTTGTAAGAACGACATCGAAGAATCCATGAAATGGCTCAAGGATCTGGAGATGATTTCGAGGGAAATTCTGGAAGACTTGGAGTTACCGTATCGCGTGATTATTAATTCCACCGGTGACCATGGCGCGGGGAAATACGAGATGCATGACATAGAAACCTGGATGCCCTCAAGAAACGGCTACGGCGAAACACATTCGGACTCGAGCCTGACCGATTGGCAGGCTAGACGACTGAATATTCGCTATCGCGACAAGCAGGGTGAATTGCATTACGTTCACACGCTCAATAACACCGCGATCGCCAGCCCGCGAATTTTGATCGCGCTCTGGGAAAATTATCAGCAGAAAGACGGTTCGATCAAGATTCCCAAGGTATTGCAGAAGTTCGTAGGAAAGAAGGTGATATCAAATAACAAATAGCAAGTAGCAAATAACAGGTTTTGTTGCTTGTTAAATTGTTACTTGATGAAGTAATTCAAAATGCTAACCTGGCTGGAAATATCAAAAAAGAATTTACTTTTCAATATAGCGCAATTGAGAAAAGTAATAGGAACTAAAGTCAAGCTACTGGCAGTGATTAAAGCGAATGCTTACGGTCATGGGGTAAAGGAAGTCGGTAATATCATAAAGAACAAAGTTGATTGGTTCGGAGTCGCAAATGCCTACGAAGCCTTGCTTTTACGAGATCAGAAGATAAATAACCCCATTCTGGTATTAAGTTATTATGAGAATGAGTCGTATCGACTTACTCAAGCGATTCAGAAAAAAATCAGCCTGGTTGTATATACTAAAGATCAAGTTCTATTACTGGACAGTATCGCTAAAAAATTGAAGAAAAAGGCTTTTGTTCATTTGAAAATTGATTCGGGGACATCGCGCGTCGGGATACTTCCGAATGAAGTAGAACGTTTTGTTTCGTATATAAAAAAATGCAAGCACATAGAAATTGAAGGTGTATTTTCTCACTTTTCCGATTCCGAGGCAGACCTAAAATATTCAAAAAAACAATTGACGATTTTCAAAAACGCCCTGGAAAAAGTGCGATCAAGTTATCCGCTCGCTTTGGGGCATATGGCTTGCTCCGCGGCGACTGTGGTAATTCCAAGCTCACATCTAAATCTAGCCAGAACCGGAATAATGATCTATGGTTTACATCCATCAAAGAAGACCAATCACTCTCCGGGAAAGAAAGATTATATAGGGCAGAATATCAGATTAAAACCGGTTTTGACTTGGAAAACCAAGATAATGCAGGTGAAAAATATCCCAGCCGGAAGCTATGTTGGCTACGGGCGCACTTTCAAAACTAAAAGAGAAACAAAGTTAGTCGTGCTTCCCGTTGGTTATGCGGATGGTTATGACCGAGGGCTTTCAAATGTTGGACAGGTTTTAATTTCCGGCAAGCGCGCGCGGGTTATCGGAAGAATTTGTATGAATTTGATGATGATTGACGCCACCGGAGTTCCGGCAAAAGCGGGTCAAGAAGTGGTTTTGATCGGTCGTCAAGGCAAGCAACAAATTTTCGCAGAGGACTCAGCTGAAAAATTGGGAACAATTAATTATGAGGTGGTGACCAGAATCAGTTGGACTCTTCCCAGAATTGTAAAATAAGTATGGCTAAAAATAAACGAATCAAAATTGGATTATTTTTTGGAGGGACTTCGAAGGAACGAAAGGTTTCTTTAATTTCCGGACGAAACATAGCAAAGTATTTGAATACAAAAAAATATGAAATTATTCCCGTGGAAATATCGGAAAAAGGTAAGTGGCTGGTGGATTCAAAAACAATTCGTACCATCAGAGACACGGCAAATATCAAAAAGACACACTTAGCTAAAGAACTAATAGCTGCTGAAGCAAGTACCACTTCCGCGATTGACGTGGCGTTTTTGGCTTTGCACGGGCCGGGTGGCGAAGATGGTACGATCCAGGGCATGCTAGAACTTCTTGGTATTCCTTATACTTGCTCGGGAGTATTGGCTTCTGCCTTGGCTATGGATAAGGCAAGAACAAAAAAGCTCCTCTCCACAAGCGGTGTTGACGTTCTTCCGCACGTGATTATTACAAAAGAGGATTACAAAAAAAATAGCTCACAAATATTGTCTAGAATAAAAGGTAAGGTTGTTATAAAACCAAACGAGATTGGTTCTTCAATCGGAATCACAATCGCTTCCGATAAATCAGATATAAAGAAAGGGATTCAGAATGCTTTCAAATTTGATAATGTGTTGATGATTGAGCCTTTTCTTGCCGGTCGAGAGATTACGGTTCCGGTTCTTGGCAATCACAAACCCAGGGTTTTACCTTGCATAGAAATAATTCCGCTCAAAAAATCGAAATTTTACGATTATGAGGCCAAGTATGATCAAGGTGGGTCTGAACATATTATTCCCGCGAATTTAACGCTGAAGCAAGAAAAAGAAGTAAGCCGGCTGGCATACCTTGCTCATCAAGTGTTGGGCTGTAGGGGAGTAACCAGATCTGATTTTATCATGGATAAAAACGGAAAATTTTATTTTTTGGAAATCAATACCATACCGGGGATGACGAGCACTTCACTGGTGCCTCAATCAGCGGCGCACGTGGGTATAAGTTTTAAGAAATTATTAGAAATTCTCATCAATCTTGCTTTAGAAAAATGAGTTGAGCCGAGGTAGCAGACTTCGCCTTGATATTTTTAAAATGACTACTGATGTAAAAGTTCAATAAACAAAACATGGGTATATTCTCGAGGAAAACAACTTCCAGTAAAGGAAATTCTTCCAAATATCGTTCCAGGTATTTTCAATCCAGGATTCGGACGGCTAGAGGATTCAAAAGAATCCCAAAGTTAGCTCCAAAACCACAAAAACGAATACAATTCAGGCCGGTAAGTGTCCCAGGCTTACTGATCCGTTTACTAATACTCGCTGTCTTTCTAGTGGTTGGTTATTTTTTAGTTATATCTGATTATTTTTTGGTAAAAAGCGTAGGTGTAACCGGAAATATTCAAACCAACCGTGAATTGGTGGAAAATTGGATTTTGGACGCAACGAGTAACAGGCATTTTTATCTGATTCCCAAAAATCATCAGGTGGTTATCAACCGTAAAAAACTGGAACAAGTTCTAAAGCAGAATTCACCTTATATTTCCGAGCTTTTAGAAATGAAAAGGTCATGGCCCAACGGATTAAATATTGTTTTGAGGGAAAGAGTCCCCGTGGCCATCTGGCGGGTTAATGATGATTATTTCTATATTGACCACGAGTCTGTTTTATTCGAACAATTGCCGGTTGGTTATGCCACCAGTTCAGAAAGTTATTTCGTAATCACTGATTCTGTCAATACGCCAAGAACAGTCGGAGACTCTTTAGAAATCAGTAGCACTTTGGATTTTTTAACTCAAGTATCGAAGTATTTCACTGAAAAGTTATCTGTGGGAATTTCTGGCGTTCAAATGTCAGGCAAATTGGCAGAGGAGATTGCCGTGAAGTCATCGGAAAATTGGACCGTATTTTTTGATTTGAATAACGAAGCGGAAAGGCAGTTGAAAAGTCTGGATTTGATTTTAAATCAAGAAATACAGCCGGTTCGCAGACACGAGCTGGTATATATTGACTTACGTTTACCGACAACGGCGTACTATTGTTATACTGGCGAGCCGTGCGCGCCATCAGAAAGCGTACCCGCGCCTGTGGAGTAACGGTTTGACTTGTGTATGCGTATTTCCTAAGCTTAGGTCAAGATAGGTGTATTGAAGGAACGTTTAAATATGTAAATTCGTTAATAATTAACATTAGAAACAAGATGGATCAACAAGGAAATTCTACAAAGTATTCTAGGTTCTATGTGAAAGCGGGAAAGATATCCGGATGGATTTCGGCCTTAGCTTTCACTTTGGCGATCGTAAACAAGCTTATTGTTTCCGAGTGGTTGTTTAGTCCCTCTGATTTGCTACAGGCATCTTTGTACCTGGTGCTTTTTGCGATATTTGCCTCAATGGCCGCCCTTAGTTCTAGCTAGAATTTTTCGATAAAATTTATCTAATCTAATTCCATGAGAAAAATTGTATTTTTTATTGGGGTTTGCGTTTTGGCGGTACCTATATTTGCTTCCGCAGACTCCGGGTCAGAAACTAGAAACATAATTTTGGGACCTGAAGAGACGATTGAAGGAGACTTTGTGCAGGCGGGAGAGTCGCTGGATCTGTCCGGCATTGTTGCAGGGGACATAATGGTTGCCGGCGGTGAAGTGGATATTTCCGGCACCACCGGGGGAGACATTCTGGTCGCAGGTGGCAATATCAATATCTCCGGACAAGCGGGAGAGGATTTGAGAGTAGTCGGCGGTAATATTTCTGTGGTGGGTCCAGTGATTAAAAATGCCACCATCGTAGGCGGGACGATACGACTGGAGGATGGAAGCAACGTGTCAGGGAACACCTATCTGGTAGGCGGGAATATCACAGCGCGCGGGACGGTGGCGGGGGATATGACGATAGCCGGAGGACGAGTTGTCTTGTCAGGAATCATCGGAGGTAACCTCAAAATCTACGCGGATGAAATAGAGCTACGCCAAGGCGCTCGGGTAGAGGGCGATTTTACTTATTATTCAGGTAAAGACGCGAGTATTGCCGAGGGAGTGGTGATTGTAGGCGAGGTGACAAAAAACGTCCGACCCGGAACGAATAAAGATTTCAATGGCAAAGGACTTTTTGGTTCCGCTTTGGTCGCCTTTGTTGTCTGGAAAATTCTTGCCTCCTTGGTAGTCGCGCTAGTCGCCTGGAAGCTTTTTGCGCTACGCATCAAGGAGAGCTTGGCGAAATTTACTATAGATTTCTGGAGCAAGCTCGGCTGGGGATTTGTAACCCTTGTCGCCACGCCGGTCGCGGCTATCATCGTGATGTTTACCCTTATCGGTATTCCGCTCGCCGTGGTTGCGTTGCTTTTGTACGCGGTCGCGGTTTACTTGGGAAGCATCTTGGGCACATTGATGTTCGGCCGGTGGCTGACTACACTCGTGAAGTTTTCTGAGCCGGAAATGAATTTCCCCTGGATTTCATTCCTGCTTGGTATCGTCGTGCTGGCGGTGATCACATTGGTCCCATTCTTTGGATTCTTGGTACAGATGGTGGTCTGCGTCTGGGGCTTTGGCAGTTTGTTAATGCTTTTCAAAAAACAAACTTGAGCCAGTTTAAATTTGAACAACAAAAATACTCGGGGAAAACCCGAGTATTTTTTATAGTCACTGGTTTTTCAAGATTTTTTTAGGCGTTTTTATCCAACACTGATTTGATTGTGGCTTTCGGCACCGCTCCCACTACTTCGTCTACGATATTACCGCCTTTGAAAAGCTTCATATTGGGAATGGACATTACGCCGAATCGCCCCGCGTGTTCGGGATTTTCGTCAACATTGACTTTCACGAATTTTATCTTGCCGTCATAGTCATCGGCGAGTTCAGCGATAGTCGGACTGATTATTTTGCAAGGCCCGCACCATTCGGCCCAGAAGTCAACAAAAACCGGAATGTCGGATTTCAGTACTTCTTGCTCAAATTGCGCGTCTGTGATGTCGATTGGTTTCATTTTGAACTTTTTAATATTGTTAATGTATTTTACACATATTTCTGGTCTCTGTCAAATAAAAAAAAGCCGGAATTGAATCCGAACTTGGAGTAAGTTACGACGGGCGAGACTTTTTGTGGTTCAGCGTCATGTCGCGCGAGCGCGCATCGAGGATTTTCTCCTCATTCGAGCGCTTTTGTTCGCGGTTTTTCTGCTTCTGCTTTTCATCTTTTCCTCCGCGACGATCCTCATAACGGATTCGCTAACCAGTCTCGTGGCGGTTAGCCCGAGAAGACGAGCTTTTTTTTTGAGGTATCCCATATCGGACTCTAGTATGCGAAAGGACAATCTCACTGTGTCGGTTTTAGACATCTGTCCTCCTACCGGCTAAATGTAACAGATTTGTTGTTTCTCGTCTAGAAACTTACCCAGCAAAATTATTTGCCTAATACATCTAAAAATTTTATAATTCGTTTATGAATAATTGGTTGTATGGAGTGTCTATCGCTTTAATTTTGACAGTGATCGCTTTCGCGATCTTTTTTCATTTAGGTCGTCCCACAAACATGGAGATTCAGGAAATTCTCGGTTTAACCCAGAGCGACCCTCTACCGGTTGACGAGAAATACGTTCCCATCAGAAAGCAAGACGCGATTGATCCAGACATTAACGCGGAGATCGCCCTTGTCATAGAGGCCGACACTGGCAGGGTGCTTTACGAAAAAAATTCGCAAAAACTCTGGCCACCCGCTTCTTTAAACAAACTCATGACAGCGCTGGTCGTTGTCAATACTTTGTCGCTTCCCCAGGTGGTCACCATTGAGGAACAAGATACGGCCGTAGTTCAGCCGAAGATGGGACTTTTTGAAGGAGAGCAAATCACCATCTACAATCTGCTTCGCGGGCTTCTCATTCCTTCCGCCAACGACGCGGGCGCGACTTTGGCTCGAGTAGTGACAGGTTCCGAATCAAGGTTTGTCGAACTTATGAATCAGATGGCCGTTCGCCTCGGTATGCGAAACACCACGTATCGCAATACCACCGGTTTTGACGTCGAAGGTCAGCTGACGACGGCGGAAGACCTGGCGATACTGGTTAGGGAAGTTTTGAAAAATCCAAACCTCGCGGAAATTGTCTCCACAGAGAGTACAACGGTTTTATCCGAGAATGAAGGCGGAAGCCACAGGTTGGTATCTTCCAATCAATTGCTCAAGCAGGACAATATCCATGGCGTAAAAACCGGCTACACGGATGAGGCCAAAGGTAATTTGATTTTATTGGCATCCAATTCCGACAATCATCGCATAATCACGATTGTTTTGGGCAGTGATGACAGGGAAGTAACCAGTCAGGCCTTGGTGACCTGGGTTTTTGAATCATTCGAGTTCTAAACAAGCTCTCAAAATTGAGGTTTTTTGTTTTTTTTCGGGATACAAACGATTTTTTTGTCTGGGGGTCAGTTTTTTTTGTTTACTATTGAGAATATGGTATAATAAATGGAAGATGATAGAGAACGGTCCACAACTTATCAGATTTTTTTCGCTAACCGCTATTTCATTTATAGTGGCCATATTACTGACACCATTGTGGACACGATACCTTTACAAATACAAGCTTTCCCAAAAGCTGCGTCAAAAAGCCTGGGACGGCACGCCGGCGGAAAAGTATCTCAAATTGCACAAAAAAAAAGCGGGTACGCCGTCCATGGGAGGAGTGCTAATCTGGGTAACTGCCGCGGTATTGACCCTGCTTTTTAATTTTTCCCGTTCTCAAACATGGCTTCCGGTTTTTGTCCTGGTGACCACTGGAGTCCTTGGACTGGTTGATGATTATTTGAACGTGCGGGGAATCGGCGCGGTTCGAGGGCTTTCTACGAAATTAAAATTTATTTTTCAATTTTTGATCGCCGGATTGGGCGCGTGGTGGTTTTTTTACAAGCTGGAATTCAGTACGATTTTGATTCCAGCCGGCAATCTGCTTGGACTGCCCGCGTCGCTTGATATTTCCTGGCTGTATATTCCACTTTTTATTCTGGTTGTTGTTTTTATCACGAATGCCGTCAATATCACAGATGGGCTGGACGGACTGGCCGGAGGGACTTTGGCTGCGAGCTTCGGGGCGGTGGCGATAATCGCTTGGCTCCAGGGGCAGTTTGGCATCGCGATTTTCGCGGGCACGATTGTTGGGGCATTACTTGCTTTTTTGTGGTTCAATATCTATCCCGCCAGATTTTTTATGGGTGACACAGGGTCATTCGCGCTGGGTTCCACTCTTGCTGTCTTGGCTTTTCTTACTAATTCGGTTTTGGTATTGCCGATTTACGGATTTATCTTTGTTGTCGAGGCGCTGTCTTCATTGATACAGCGATTTTCCAAATCCCAATTTGGCAAAAAAGTTTTTCTCATCGCGCCGATTCATCATCACTTTGAAGCCTTGGGCTGGCCAGAGACAAAAGTTACCATGAGATTTTGGGTAATTGGCGTGGTAACCGCGGTTATTGGAGTCATATTGATGGTGATTAGCCAATGAGATAGGTGAGAAAGAAAAGAAAAACTATGTACGATCTAATCATAAAAAATGGCAAAGTTATTGATGGCACCGGGAAAACAAGCCCTCAAGATTTGGATATAGGCATAAAAGGTAATCTAATCTCCGAAATAGGAAATTTAAAAAAAGCCAAAGCCCGTGAAATAATCGACGCGCAGGGTGATTATGTGACTCCCGGATTCATTGACGTACAGAACCATTCGGATTCGTACTGGACTATTTTTGATTATCCGGGACAAGAAAGCATGCTCACACAGGGCATTACCACAATTTCCGTGGGACAGTGTGGCGCTTCACTCGCCCCCTTGCCAAGCTTGGAGGGCTTTAAAGCCGTGCAAAAATGGCGGTCCGCGGAAGGGGAGAATATAAACTGGCAATATATGGAGGAATACCTTGAAATCTTGTCTCGGCAGAAATTAGGTGTTAATGTCTTAACTTTTGTCGGTCACTCTACAATGCGGAGGGGGCTTCTGGGTGATGATATTCGTAAACTTTCAGAATCCGAGTTAAAAGTTTTGGAACGGGTCACTACATCGTCATTAAAAAGTGGCGCTTTTGGATTGTCCTTTGGTTTAGTTTACGCTCATGAATATAATTCTTCCAAAGAAGAACTTTTGAGGCTGGCCAAACTGGCAACCCAGCATGGTAGAAGCATTTCCATGCATATCAGAAACGACCAGTCGCATATCTTGGAAGCGATTGACGAAGCGATTGATTTATCACAAGAATCCGGCGCCCGCTTAAAAATTTCTCATTTAAAGATTCGTGGAAGAGAAAATTGGCATTTGGCGGATCAAGTAATTGAAAGACTGGACCAGACACATAAAAAAGGTTTGAATGTGAGATTCGATCTTTATCCATACACGACCTCCTGGCCGGTTTTGTATACCTACCTTCCCAAATGGTCCTACGAAGGCGGTAAAAGCGAGCTGAACAAAAGGCTGGCACAGCCGTATTTAAGAGAAAAAATTATCAATTCGCTCCACGAGCAGAATCAGGATTTATCAAATATAATCATCGCCACTTCCACCGGCTCACCCCATCTGATTGGAAAGGATCTTTCAGAAATTGCTCGCGCTCAAGAGGTAACGGCTGCGGAAGCTCTACTCAATGTCCTAAGCTCATCAATGTCCGAAGTGGTGGTGTTTGACGAAAATATCTCGTGGGAAAATTTGGAGCAATTTATCAAGCACCCGCTTGGCATGATCGCCACCAATGGGGCGGGTTTTCGTACCAAAAAAATTAACACCAAAAATCTAATCCACCCCAGATGCTTTGGCGCGATGCCGAGATATTTGAATTTGGTTTTATATAACAAATGGTTATCTCCGCAAAAAGCCATTCACAAAATTACCGGCATGCCGGCGGAATATCTTGGTCTAAAAAACAGGGGAGTAATAAAAAAAGGATCAATCGCCGACATCGCGGTTTTTGATCCAAATGGCATACGGGACCTAGCTACATTGCCTTCGCCATACCAGGTTTCGGAGGGAATTAGAGCCGTGGTTTTGGGTGGCGAGCTTGCGCTAAGCGGGGGCCGTGTGATGGCGAGAAAGTTTGGCCAGGTACTGCGGGCGTAATCAGTGAAGATGGAAATCCAGCACGTGACCTGGTTTGTCAAACCTTCCGCCATTGTGGCGGACATTTCTCCGTGGAGACGCAACTTTTCTCTCAGGTCTCGCTCTTCGATTCTTTTTAACTTTCTCCTTGAGAAGTACTTGGTCCTCGAGAACCAATACTTGGAATTTCCGAAGCCAGTTACCTCGAGCGATGGTTAGGAGGTCTCCTTGATGGAAAAGCCTTTCTGTCCCTAATCTCAAAGGGAAAAATCCTTTGTTTAATGGTTTATCACGTGGAAGCGCTATATAGGACAGCCACCGCGTGCCAAGGTCGGGTTCGAGAATTTTCAATGTCCTCAACCTGTTTATTTTGAAAGCCATTTCACTCCTCCTGATAGTAGAATAATGATATGGTATCATATACAAGAAGAGTAAGGAATCTATGGATATCAACACATTAAAAGATAAAAGAATCGCGATTCTGGGTTACGGGCGCGAGGGGAAATCACTCGTGCGTTTTTTTTCGTCGCAAGGCATTCATGTCGAGGTAAGAGACATTATTCCCGCAATCGTTCCTATTGCCATGCGAGGGGAACCTTTACCGGGTTACTTAAGCGGTCTTGAAAAATTCGATATTATTTTTCGCTCTCCCGGTATTCCCAGGCTCACCCCCGAGATAGTCTCGGCGGAGAAAAAAGGCGTGGAAGTTAGCTCCGCCACCAAGTTATTTTTTGATCTCTGCCCGGGCAAAATCATCGGGGTAACGGGGACAAAGGGCAAAGGAACTACCGCGATTTTGATTTACAATATATTAAAAGCCGACGGAAAAAAAGTTTTTTTGGGAGGTAATATCGGCAAACCGGCGCTGGATTTTATTAAAGAAGTTACAAAGGATTCGCATGTGATTTTGGAACTATCCAGTTTTCAGCTTCAGGATTTACACAGGAGTCCGCATATCGCCGTGGTGCTGGATATTTCCGTAGATCATTTGGATCATCACAAGACTCGCGCGGAGTATATCGAGGCCAAAAGTAACATTTTGAAATACCAAAGCGAGTACGACATGGCATTTTTGGATGGTGACAGCAAGACGGTAAAAAAAATCGCCGAAAATATAAAGGCAAAAAAATACTGGTTTGGAAAATTCGATAAAATTTTGGATATAAAATTCACTAATCTTAAATTGGTCGGGGAGCATAATATAAAAAACGCGAAAGCCGCAAGCCTGGTCGCGCAAATTGTAGGCGTAAAAAATGAAGTTATTCAAAAGATAGTAAACGAATATCAGCCGAGGGAGCATCGTTTGGAATTCGTCAGAGAAAAGAATGGTGTAAAATACTACAACGATTCGGCATCCACCATTTCCGCATCGACGATGGCCGCGATCAGGTCTTTCAAAGAGCCCACCGTGCTCATCCTGGGAGGCTCGGAGAAGAATTTGGAGTACGACGATTTGGCAAATTTTATCATCAAATATAAAATCAGAGGAGTGGTAGTGATGGGGGACACGGGAGAGAAAATCAAAAATCTCCTGCGTAGCAAGGCTTATAAAGGACAGCTGGGCGCGCAAGCTATCAATATGTCGGACGCGGTAAAGAAAGCTTCAAATTATTCGCAGTCGGGTTTTGTAGTCATATTAAGCCCCGCGTCCGCAAGTTTTGGTTTATTTAAAAACTTTGAAGACAGGGGTGAGCAGTTCAAAAAAGCGGTTCGCAAACTGAATTAAATATCCATGAAAGCAAAAATAAAAGAATTTGATAAAACCATATTCGGACTAGGCGTGATATTATCCGTCATCGGACTGATTGTAATTTCCTCGGCTTCCTCTGTCCTGTCCTACCAAAGATTCGGCCATACGAACTATTATCTCACCAGACAGGTTATTTTCTTTGTCATCGGAGTGGCGCTTGCGTTGATAGTCAGCCGGATTGATTACCGGATTTTTAAAAAATACGCTTTTATAATTTTAGCCATAGTTTTTGTGCTTCTGGTCATCGTTTTGATCCCCAGCGTTGGATTTTCGGTAGGCGGGAGCAGAAGGTGGATCGATCTGGGAGTATTTTTTTTCCAACCGACCGAATTCGCCAAACTGGCAATTATTTTTTATCTTAGCGCCTGGTTTAGCACACGCGAAGAGATTATTCATTCATTCTATGGCGCTTTGTTACCGCCCATACTAGTCAGTGGCGCGTTAGCCGCGTTGATACTAATGGAACCGGATTTTGGGACAATGAGCGCTTTGGGATTGATTGTATTGGCAATATTTTTTGCTTCCGGCGCCAAGCTTTCCCATCTTTTTGCTCTCATCTTATCGGGTGTGGGCTTGGCTTGGCTTGCGATTTCCGCCGCTCCCTATAGGGTCGCGCGAATTACTTCATTCTTGGATCCCGCCATTGACCCGCAGGGGATTGGGTATCAGATAAACCAGGCGCTGATCGCGATCGGGTCCGGTGGTTTTTTTGGACAGGGGTTCGGCTTCTCCAGACAAAAATTCAATTTCCTGCCCGAGCCGATCGGAGACTCAATTTTCGCGGTAATGTCGGAAGAGCTGGGTTTTGTGCGCGTCGGTTTCGTCTTGCTACTCTTTTTAATTTTTGGAATTTTTGGCTACCGAATCGCAAAAAAAGCTCCGGACAGTTTTGGCACTTTGGTCGCCATAGGAATCACCTCCTGGATAGTCTTTCAGACGGTACTGAATGTTGGCGCCATGGTTGGGCTTTTGCCTTTGACCGGAATCCCGTTGCCATTCATCAGTTATGGCGGATCCTCAATGTTAGCCACCATGATCGCGCTTGGAGTATTGCTTAATATCTCTAGACAGAGACTATGAGATTATTTATAATTATTTCAGCATAATAGCTGTTACGGTTACTTGAGTCTTAGACAGGCAGGCCTGTTTGCTCAAGATTTCCCTCCCCGATTTCGGGGAGGGTTGGGAGAGGCAGGGGATGTAGCCTATCTGAAAGACAGAAGTTTGTAGCTAGAGCCTTGCGTTGAGGCTCTCCCCGCCTACCTTCGGCTTCGCCGAAGGCGAATGGCGGGCAGGCCTAACCCTCTCCCACATGGGAGAGGGGACAGTCATAATTTATTCCTGTATATGGATCCCAGACAATTTCAAAACTTAGAAAGAAGAAAAAAAATCGCCAAATATTTTATTGGCATCGCGGTGTTCTTTTTGATTTTGGGTTTCTTGCCTTTTGCTATCTCCTGGCGAGCGGGATTGGTGCTTGCCGTATTCTCTCTGGTCGCGGCCGGACTGGTGATGGTAGCCATCCCCAACCCCGACCCGCCTCACGAACAGTACGACCCGGACAATGACGACGACGATATTATTCCAAAGCCTCCGCAATAAAGCTATGATTCAAGATTTCCCCTCCCCGATTTCGGGGAGGGTTGGGAGAGGCAGGGGATGTTGTCTATCTGAAAGACAGAAGTTTGTAGCTAGAGCCTTGCTCCGAGCCTCTCCCTAACCCTCTCCCACATGGGAGAGAGGAATAAAGAGAAGGTGCCCTTCTCTTTATTTGTTTGACAAAATCTTTATCTAAGCTAGTATTTAATAGTTGTCTTGATTCACCTGGGAGTGCAGGCGGGACCAGGTATCTGGAGGGATCTTGGTTCCGCCTGTTGCAATCATAAAGAGGATTTTGAAAAAGATTCTGCCCAGTCTCTTTTCCTTCTAGCCTCGCTGGGCAGATGAGGTTGGCGGTTGTCACCATGTTGTAAACTCCTTGTTTACTTCTCGTGTTGGGGGCAACCGCCAACTGAATTTTCCGCCTTCGGCCTTTGGTCGAAGGCATTTTTTTATTGCTAACAAAGCACAAGCGAGGGCTCCCCTCGTTTTGCGAGGGGAGCCCTCGCTGTATTTTAAGTCGGGTTTGACTTTTTTATTACTTTAGTGTACAATAGTGAGTCATTAAAAAGATTGCAAAAAAGCCAATTTTCTAGTAGAGTAAATTAGTAACTTATGACAAAAACCGAGACTAGTAAAGTAAAACAAGAACTAAGCTTGGGAACTGGTATTTCAATTGTTAATCTCATTGACCATCTGGTTGAAGAGGCTTTTGAAAAACGCGCTTCTGACATTCACCTTGACCCTCGGGAAAAAGACGTCCGAGTGCGTTTTCGCGTTGACGGAGTTATGGTTGATTTTCACGAATTTCCCCAAACCATCAGAAACGAAGTTATAACCAGGATCAAAATTTTGGCAGGACTAAGAACTGACGAACACCAAACCGCCCAGGACGGTAGATTCCGAATCAAGCTGGAAAAGGGTGTCATGGTAGATGTGCGTGTTTCCATTGTACCGACATATTACGGTGAAAATGCCATGTTGCGTTTGCTTTCCGATGGCGCGCAGAATTTTACCCTGGACAGTCTGGGTTTTTCCGAACCGGATCAAAAAAAGATTCTAAAAGCGATTCATCATCCTTATGGAATGGTGCTTTCCACCGGCCCAACAGGTTCCGGCAAAACCACCACGCTTTACACTTTGCTAAAAATTCTCAATACTTCCGAGGTCGCGATCGTAACTATCGAAGATCCCATCGAATACGCGATTTCCGGCATTCAGCAACTTCAGGTCAACCCGCGAACCGGACTGACTTTTTCCGACGGCCTGCGTTCTATTTTACGTCAAGACCCGAATGTTATAATGGTCGGAGAAATCCGCGACAAAGATACCGCCGGCATCGCCACCAATACCGCGCTGACCGGGCATTTACTGCTTTCCACTCTCCACACCAATGACTCGGCAACCACCTTGCCACGATTGATAGATATGGGTATCGAGGCCTATCTTATTGCCTCTACGGTGAATATCGCCATCGGCCAGCGCTTAGTGCGAAAAATTTGCGATCATTGCAAGGTGGAAAAAAGGATGAATCTGGCCGCCAGGAAAAGCCTGCAAAATGTCATTCCGCCCAGACTTTACGCCAGCTCGGAAATTTTTTACGAAGGCAAAGGATGTGATAAATGTTTGAACACGGGCTACAAAGGACGAATAGGGATTTATGAAGTCATGGAAGTCACCAATGTCATCAGGGACGCGATTTTGCGAAGGGCGACCGCGGTGGAATTGCGTAAACTGGCGACCGAAAGAGGCATGACTACCATGGTGGAAGACGGATTCATGAAGGCGCAAAGAGGACTGACAACAATTGATGAAGTATTAAGAATGTTACATGAATAAAAGTTATTTCGTAAGGTTTCCAATCAAGGATCAGATTTTATTTATCAAGCGTTTGGGTACGCTAATTTCCGCCGGCGTGCCGATTTTGCGCGCTTTGGAAATCCTTCGCGATCAAATGGCAACAATGTCTTTTGGTATGGGCGGGATTTTCAAAACCTTGATTGCCGATACCAAAAACGGGCAGTATTTACATGTCAGCCTGGCGCGTTATCCAAATATTTTTGGAGAATTCACGGTCAATATTATCAGAGTGGGGGAGACCAGCGGAACGCTTTCCAGTAATTTGGCATATCTGGCGGACGAGCTCAAAAAAAAGCAGGCTCTACGCCGCAAGGTCATGAGCTCAATGATTTATCCGATTTTTATAGTTTTTGCTACTCTTGGCGTTACCGGTTTGCTCACTTTTTTTGTTTTCCCAAAAATTCTGCCGATTTTTAAAAGTTTGAATTTCGAGCTTCCATTGAGCACAAGGATTCTCATCGGTGTCAGTACCTTTTTTCTAAATTCTTGGGTTTGGATAATCATCATCGCTGTGTCACTAGTCATGGCTTTTATATTACTTATGCGTTTTGTTCCAACTTTTCGCAGACTCATTCATAGAGTTATACTTACCATCCCAATTTTTGGAAGTCTTGCGCAAAGTTATCAGATGTCTTTGATGTGCAGAACCCTGGGCTTGCTACTCAAAAGCGGTGTGATGATAATGGAGGCGGCAAGTATTTCCGCGAGGACAACTCTGAATTTGGTATATCGTAGAGAGCTGAAAATTATGGAAAAGAAAATCATCCAAGGGGGCAGATTGTCCGAGCATATGTATACCAATAAATCGTTGTTTCCTCCAATTGTGGCGCACATGTTAAGCGTGGGAGAAGAGTCTGGAAATCTTTCCGACACTTTGCTATTCTTAGGCGATATGTACGAAAAGGAAGTGGAGGAACTTACTACAAATCTTACAAATCTTATCGAACCGGTGTTGATGGTATTTATGGGGGTTCTAGTGGGATTTGTAGCTATCTCAATTATTACTCCAATCTATGAAGTTACCCAGCACATCCAGCCTTAGTTCTTTTTTCCTCTCCCCAAGAGTGGGGAGAGCCAGAGAGAGGTTGAAAGTTTCTTCAGCCTTTACTCTCACAGAAATTTTAGTCGTCGTTGGCATTTTTGCACTGCTGATGTCTTTCAGTCTGGTTGTAAGCCTTGATATATACCGCGGAGATTCTTTTCGGGGAGAGCAGGATGTCATCATCAGCATTCTGCAAAAGGCCAGAAGCCAGTCTATAAATAATATAAACGAAACTTCGCATGGCATAAGGTTTGAGCCGGACCAATATGTTCTTTTTGACGGTGACGGCGGAGAAGTAGAATTTCCGATGAATACAAAAGTAACATATCAGGACATGGCTTCTGATACCGTTACTTTTAAACAGCTATCAGGGAATACAGACAGTGGTATTGACTTCACTTTTAAGATTACCAACGGCGCCAAGACCAGCGCGATAGAAGTAACATCAAACGGAACAATTAATTGGGATATAATCCCGTAATTTCAATCTCGATTTCCTTAACATAACCTGTCATCCCCGCGCCTTCCCTTGTCATCCCCGCGAAGGCGGGGATCCAGTTCTTTCTCCCCCTGCCCGCCTGCCCGCCGGAATGGAGGGAGGGGGAGATCAAGAGGGGGTGTGAGAAGTAGAACAAATTTAATGAACTATCCAAATTCAAAAAACCGCTCGCGTGGCGTCATCACAGTAGAAATGCTGATTGCTTTAACGATCGCGGTTTTGACTATGACCGCGGTGATCGGAGTGGTTTTTGGTAGCCAGTCGTTGGGCATAGACACAGAGACCAATCAGGAATTCGGACTGCTCAATCAAAAACTTTTGGAGGACGCTCGCGCGCAAGCCAAAGGTAATTTCAATTCTTCGTCATCCACACCGGAAAATATTGTTATGATAGACGGCGTGGAGACAAAGCAGAAATTGGATGTCCTAGATATTTCCCAATGTTCCAAACAGATAAAAAGTACGATCTCGTGGGTCAATGAACTTCGAAACCAAATCGTAAGTCTTTTGAATTTGGTGACAGACATTGACGCTTCGGAAGCCACCGGTGGCGAATGTGATCCTTTTCCTACGACATCAGATTGGGATACGCCTGTTTCATTCGAATCACTGACCCCTGGCGATATAGATGGGCAAGGAACAGGAGTAGCTGTAAGTGATATTGAAGATCGAAGATTTGCCTTCCTCACAACAGACGAGGCGAATCCAATAAAAAATAATTTTTGGTTCATCGATACGACAGATTTTGATCCAGGCGACTCCAATAGTGTTAACCCCAGCGATATCGGATCCATCAAAGTAGGTAGCGAAGCGCTTAACGGTATAGTTGTTGCTAATGGCTATGCGTATGTAATTACCAATAAAGATACAGGGCAGCTGGTCACAATAAAAGTAAGTGCAAATCCACTTACAACCACGCCTAGTATTGTGGCAAGTAGTACATTACAGAATATTACGGGAGGTATCCCTAAGAGTATCTATTACTACGATCAGAAAGTATTTGTAGGCACAGGATATGTGCCGTGCCCGGTCTGTGCTCCAGCGCTTAATAACGAATTTCACGTTTACGACGTGTCAACACCGAGTTCACCTTCATGGCTATATAGTATTGACGTAGACCGCAATGTTAACGATATTTTTGTTCGTGACGGTCTCGCTTATCTTGCAGTTGGGCCAGGATCGCCACCACCCCCTTATGATCCAATGAAGATTTACGATATAGACGTAACTTCACCTTATTTCAAAGATGAAAAAGGCCATTTCGAAACAAATTTAAATGAGCCAGCTACAAGTTTATATTTGTTAGGGCAGACTCTGTATTTAGGCTTAGAGCGAGCAAGCTCTGGAGACAATTTTTTCGTACTAGATGTTGCTTCTAGCACTAATCCGCAGCAAGTAGCTTGGATCTCGACTGGCGACAATACGTCAGAAGTTGGGGATATTCTAGTAAGAGGCAGCTATGCTTTTCTAGGAATGAAAAACACAGGATCACTAGATGCGTTCCAAGTCTGGAATGTTGGCGATGTTACTGATGCCGATACTTTCAAAAGAATCAATGTCTGTAATTCAGGGGACCCTTTTCCTCAGAACCTGACCAACATGGTTTATAGTGACAATCTAGTATTCGCCTCTTTTAGAAGCAATAAACCTTTCAAAATAATCTATGACACTCCCGCAATCTGCGTACCATAACCAAGGCTTTACTATAATCGAAACTCTCATTTACCTCGCGCTTTTTACCATACTTATTGGCGGGGTGATGATTTCGGCTTATTTTATTGTCCAGGCCAGTTCCGATAGCCAGCAAAATACAGTCATCCAAGAAGAAGCGAATTTTCTTTCCGCCAAAATCCGCTGGGCGCTCAATGGAGTAGGAGAGGATGACCTGCCTCTTAATTCAAACCCTGATCCGTATACTTTAAATCTTCCTGGTCCTTTTAACTTTTTTTATGACGGAACTAATTTGCAATTGAACGGCACAGTGCTCAACGGCAATACTGTAGAAATCAGTGATGTAGTAGGAGAAGTTTTCGATTTGGATGACACTGTAGATCCTGTTTCCGTACATTATTCTTTCAGAGTAACAAGCAAACTTTCTGGCAAATCACAGCTAGTAACCACCACTTATTATCTACGTTAATGAAATCATCCGAAGGTTACATTGCTTTAATATCAGTCGTCCTTATTTCAGCCGTCTTGTTGATTTTTGCCTTTAGCGTAGGGTTCTCCAATTTCTTGGCAAGATTCAATATTCTGGATTCCGAGTACAAGAAAGTCAGCCTCGGCCTTGCCGAAGCCTGCGGGGAATTAGCAGTACTCTCACTCTCAACAGACGATTTATACCCAGGAGACCAAGAAGTGGTTATAGAAGATTTCGATGATCCTGCAGAAGACTATATATGTTATATTTTTCCGATAACCATCAACGGCACTAATTTTTCAATACACACCGAAAGTGTTTACCACCATGCGGAATCGAATTTACTTATAGAGGCGGCAACGAGCAATCTAGATATAGATACATGGGAAGAAGTAGATAAATACCCATTGTAATTTTCCCTCCCCAAAGCGTGGGGAGGGATCAAGGGAGAGGTTTGATCTCTAATTCACACCCCTTGCAATATTTTTGAATATATGTTAGTATATTTTGTTAATATAAAGAGTCGACAAATAAAGGGCTTTGTGTAATTAACTGACGCTGTTTCATTCGCGACATTCGCATTACTGCGTAGGCTTCAAAAGAAGAACCAGTGATTCGCATTAGTCAGAGCATGAGTGAGAAGAGCCAGAATAACACACGTCCTGATAATTAATAAGTAATAATAATAAACAATATGTTAAAGAATTTACGAAACAAGAGTGCCGGATTTACCTTGATTGAAATCTTGGTAGTCATCGGTATCATTGCAGTTTTAGCCGCAATCGTACTGATCGCCATCAACCCTGCGAGACAATTCGCACAGGCTCGAGATAGCCAACGCGATAGCAATGTTAATGCTATCTTGAATGCCGTAGGACAGTATATAGCAGACAATAAAGGTATAATCGATCCACTTGGCATACCATCTGGAGACTCTGATGTCCCAGCTCAATATGGCGACATTAGTAGCACCGACGTTGATCTATGCGATTTCTTTGTTCCCGACTACATTACAGCCTTACCAGTCGATCCTACAACTGACCCTGATGGTGCTGGATCTATGGATGCGGGAGATGGTGTTGACAATTGCTCAGCGGCCTACGTTACTGGCTACTTGATCATTCAGGACTCAACTACCGATAGGATATCAGTGCTTGCTGATGACACAGAATTACGAGTGCCTGATATTAAAGTAACTCGATAATCACTCACACAAAGTATCACAAAAAATCCCTCCGGCCTTGGGTCGGGGGATTTTTTTATTCAACCCACCATCCATCTAGCCATACAACTATGATTATGCACGGCCGTTCAAATTCATAGTTTGTATCAGTTAAAGTTTTTCTCTTCCAACCTCACGACAAGAATTGACGGTCGTCAATATCTGTCGTTTAATGTTTTTTCCTTCCTCAAAGCTAGAAGCGGAAGGGGAGGATAAAAACGGTACACTCAATCGTCTTTTTGACATC
>Ga0155116_143_pt1 | contig 17514 bp, 17 predicted proteins | sample RifCSPhighO2_01_FD_106084 | JGI IMG/M metagenome (GOLD analysis project Ga0155116, IMG submission 106084) | Candidatus Doudnabacteria bacterium RIFCSPHIGHO2_01_FULL_43_23
CTGCCGGGAGCCAACAATCGTATAGACGCTTTGCAAGCCGCGATTCTGTCAGTGAAATTGCGTTATTTGGACAAATGGGTCGAAGCCAGACGCGTCATTGCTCGGCGTTATAGGGAGAATCTGCAGAATTTACCTCTTATTTTGCCTTATGAGTCGCCTCGAGTCAAGCATGCTTATCATCTCTTTGTAATCCGGACTCCCCGACGTGACGAACTAACCGGGTTCCTCAAAAATTTTGGAATCGCTACTGGAATCCATTATCCAATTCCTTTGCATCTACAGCCCGTATATAGAAACTTGGGTTATAAGGAGGGTGATTTTCCTGTCACGGAACGCGTTAGTCGCGAAATTTTATCATTGCCGATTTACCCAGAATTAGAATTTTCCGACGTGGATTATATCTCCGAAAAGATCAAGGATTTTTTCGGTGCCGAAAACAAATTTTAATACAGAAAGGATTCCTTTTTTCAGGCTGTATTGCTATAATACCGTTGTATTATTCATTGATTAGACAGTGAAGAAATTTGTTTTTATTTTGGTGATCCTGGCGGCAATAAACGGGATAGTCTTGTCCGAGCGTTACTGGAATTTTCCTCCTCAAGGCGATGGACTACATTATAGTAATGTTGCCGCATCTCTCTCGTCAGACGGGAGTTTTTCGGAAAGCGGGAAACCGACCGCCCGTAGAGATCCGGGTTACGTTTTTTTTCTATCGGGAGTCTACAAAATTTTCGGAGTCAACTACGCGGTAGTTAGGGTCTTCCAAATATTGTTTTTCTGTGGCATATCGGTTTTGATCTATTTCCTTACCAGGGAGATTTTTTTTGATGAGCGTCTCGCTAAAACCGCGGCTCTCTTGACCGCCTTGTTTTACCCGCTTGCTTCTTATGCCGGTCTTTTTTTTACCGAGCTATTATTCACTTTTATTTTTTTGATTTCGATCTTTTGTTTCCTGCGCGGATATAAATCTCAACGCAAAATTTTTTTTGTAATTTCTGGTTTGTGCCTCGGTTACGCTATACTGACTAAATCATACCTCATATATTTCCCTTTCTTTTTTTTGGCTATATTTTTGTATTCGCATCGAGCATCGATGAAGAAATTCGCCTTGCATTTGGCAATTTTTTCAGTATGCGTTGCGCTAGTGGTCGTTCCTTGGACTGTTCGCAATAAGGCTCAATTCGGCAGTTTTACTGTGTCCCAGAAAGAGGGGCCGGTGTTGTTTTTCGCCATCCAGCGTCTCAAGATCAGAACGGGCGACTTACCCAAGGTCTTGGTCGCAAATATTCTGGGTGATTTTTTTGCGCAGAGAATTTTTGGTAGCTACAATCGTCAAGAAGTCGAAGAAGGAGATTTTGGTACCAAGCTTACCGAACTCTCAAACCAGGGGCTTGGTGAGCAACAAATAAACGCAGAGCTTTCTAAAATTTCAAAAAAAGAAATTCGAACTCACCCCCTGCGCTATCTTTTGGTTGTTGTGCCTATCGAGTTTTTGAAGCTTCATACCCCGATTTTTCCATTTGAATCGGCTCAGGGTTTATTTTCCGACGAGAGCCGGCATCAGAATATTCCCGAGACAGCCAAAGCTCTTGTTATTTTGACTGTTCGAACAATTTATTGGCTATTTTTTGCTCTGGTCATTTACGGTATCATAAAAAGCAGAAGTTATAATAGGGAATTAGTTTTTGTATACACGGCAATGTTCTATACTATAGGCGTATATTCATTGCTCCACGGCATACCTCGTTATTTGCTTCCCATTTATCCTTTATATATAATTTTCTTCAGTTACGGAATTCTTGCATATATTAATCAGCGTAAGGAAACACGAATAGTATGAAAATATTTATAACGGGAATTTCTTCGGGAATCGGAAAGCTTTTGACTGAAAAACTAGTGATGGCAGGCCACGAAGTTTGGGGTGTAGCCAGAAGGAAAGACCTGCTTTCCGAAATGCAAAAATCGCTCGGTACGGAGAAGCTAAAGGTTTTGGTATGTGATTTGTCGCGAGTTGATGAGATGAAGGCGGTGTTTCAAAAAATGCGGGATGAAAAATTTATTCCGGATGTAGTTGTGCTGAATGCCGGAGTTTATGTAAAAGATGTAGAGGAAAGAGAGAAGGTTCCATTCTCTCTGAGAAGGGAACCTTCTCGAGCGGGTTTTGATTTTGAAAAATTCCAGGACAATATGAAAGTGAATTTGCGGGCACCGATGTACTGGGTATCGGAATTTTTACCGGAATTTTTGGAAAGTAGAAAAGGAACCTTTATCGCAATATCATCCACTTCAGCTTATAGACCGGGAAAAACCAGTATCGGGTATCCTGCAACAAAAACTGCTTTGTCTATGGCTTTCCGGGGGTTGCGACTAAATTACGCTGATTCTGGAGTAAAATTCACCACTATACATTTTGGGCCAATTCGTACGCGTTTGTGGAGTGGGTCAAAATCGTTATTAATACCCAAGGCTGAAAAAGCAGCAGATTTTATCATCAAGGTTTTCGGAAAAAAATCAGGTTCATATTTTTTTCCGTTTATTTCGACCACCCTTTTGCGCTTGTCTTTGTTTTTACCCGACTCTTTTTTTACAAAATCGTCTAGTTGGCTTAAAAAGCGATAAAAAAAACCGCCAAACTTTCTCGTTAGAGAAACCGAGGCAGTATGCTTTGAACTGGTTCGTCAGTCGTTACTAGTCAATCCATGCGTCGAGACGGCCACGTCTGTAAAGACGGACGAGTTCCAAGCTCAAGACGGTTAGGAATAATGCGACTCCTATGCCCGGGATTGAACCAGAACCCATGACGACGCTTGCGATGATGTACGACAATCCCCATGAAGCAGGGACTAAAAGAAACATCATTTTTGGTGTGGCCTTACCCAGACTCAACTTTTGAAATTGTCCTAGTAAAACGGTTAACATCAACAAAACCGTGTAACCGGCCAAGACTATTCCGCCGAACTTCCAGGGGCTGTTCGACTTTTGGTTAAGGTCCCAAAGATTGGTTAGGCAGATGGCCATAACTAGAAAGACCAATTTCTTTGGTACGACGTTGGTAATTTTTTCCCTATTCATCAGTTCCTCCTAACTAAGAAAAATTATTTTAGCACATTGCTTCAATATTGTCAATTCAGCGGGCTTTGTAAAGCCTTTTATTTTATGCTAAGATATACAAACTGAATTTAATTTATGAACCACGAAAAGCCGTTTGAGCCAGGAAAAGATAGGGTTTTGTACACTAAAGCCGTCTACGGTCAGGAAGAGATAGACGCCGTAACTCGATCCTTGCAAGAAGGCTGGCTTGGTCATGGCAAATATGTAGCAGAATTTGAAAATAAAATCGCCGAGTCTTTTGGGAAACGCTACGGTATTTTTGTAAATTCTGGCACTTCGGCAAACCTTGTCGCGATGAAATTGGCGCGTTTGCCGGAAGGTACAGAAGTAATTACGCAAGCTTGTACTTTTCCGGCCACGCTTATGCCTATCGTGGAAGAAAGATTGGTTCCAGTTTTTGTTGATTCAAAGATCGGTAGCTATAATATCGACCTTGATCAGTTAGAGGCCGCGATCTCGGAAAAAACGAAGGCAATTTTTGTATCACACGCGATTGGTTCGGTAAACGACATGAGACGCTTGCGATCAGTTTGCGATCGATACAATTTGATTTTCATTGAAGACGCCTGTGATACAATGTCCTGCAAATTTGAAGGACGACCTACAGGGGAATTTTCTGACATCACGACCGCGAGTTTTTACGCCGCGCACAATATGACCGCTGGTGGCGGTGGTGGGATGGTCATGGTTAATGATCCCAAACTCGCCCACGAAGCACGGATGCTGATTGATTGGGGCAGAGCCCTGCCTACCTCGGCAGATGAAAACCTTGAAGAGCGGTTTGCCACTCGTATTGACGATACGGAATTTGACGCAAAGTTTACTTATATCCGTCCAACTTACAATTTTAAAGGAGTAGAGATGCAGGCGGCGTTTGGACTAGAGCAATTCAAAAAACTGCCTCTGTTCAATGAAACCAGGAAAAGAAATTTTTGGGCATTGTATGATTTTTTCAAAAAGCATGATAAGTTTTTTATTTTACCGGAAGTACTGCCAGAGGCCGAAGCATACTTTATCGCTTTTCCAGTCACAATAAGGGCAGGATCACATATTGAGCGAGGAGACATCGTGCGCTATCTGGAAGAACACAAAATTCAAACCCGACCGCTTTTTGCTGGCAATATTTTGCGACATCCGGCTTTTTCCAATATTCAACGCAGAGTTCACGGGGAATTGAAAAATTCCGACTATATAATGAAAAACAGCTTCTTGATTGGTTGTCATCATGGGATGACCGAGGAAATGCTTGACTACGTAAAGAAAACTTTTGAGCAATATATAAGCAGTTCCAAGATTAAAGCAATTGAAGATATGAGAAAGGAAATGAATCAGTCCTTTGATAGAGTTGTCGCGATATTGAAGGATTAGGAATAAACTCGTATAAGAAAATGAAACTGACTGATTATCTAGCAAATTTTATTTCAGGGCTGGGTGTAAAGCACCCTTTTTTAATTATTGGAGGAGCCTCGGCCCATATTGTGGATTCGTTTGGTAAACATTCCAATATCGATTATATTTCAATGCAACATGAGCAATCAGCGTCAATGGCCGCTGATGCTTACGCTAGGATAACGGGGAAGATCGGAGTAGCTTCCGCCACGTCGGGACCCGGTGCTACGAATCTTATCACCGGCGTTTGTTGCTCTTATTTTGACTCGATACCTACGCTTATGATTTCCGGACAGGTCAATGTTTGGGAGACAAAAGGCAAAAAAAAAATCAGGCAGGCTGGTTTCCAGGAAACTGACATTATCGACATTGTGCGACCGATAACAAAATATTCTGTGATGATTACTGATCCTGAAAAAATCCGTTATGAACTGGAAAAATGCGTTTATCTGGCAACTCACGGGCGACCCGGTCCGGTTTGGATTGATATCCCTTTGAACGTCCAGCACGCGGAGATTGATCCGGAAAAATTGAAAAATTATAATCCGAAGGAAGAGACGGACGACAATACAGAAATCTCGCAAGCGATTATTAATCAGGTTTTAAGCGTAATAAAATCGGCGAAGAGACCAGTGATTATTGCCGGCAACGGAATAAAACTTTCTCGGTCAAAGGATGAATTTTTCAAATTTGTTGAAAAACTCGGTATGCCCGTGGTATCGACATGGTCGGGTATCGACATTATGCCATATGAACACAAGCTGTATGCCGGTCAGTTTGGAGTATACGGCAGGCGTGGAGCGAACTTTACAGTGCAGAATTCTGATCTTTTGATTTCTCTTGGTTCGCGACTTGATACCAGACAGACCGGCGGACAGCCCAAAACCTTCGCGCGTGAAGCCAAAAAGATCGTTGTGGAAATAGATAAGTCTGAACTTTTTAAAGACTGGGTAGAAGCCGATATTCCAGTACATGCGGATGTAAAAGACTTTTTGAAAACGATGAATGAATCTCTGAAAAATTTTGATTCTCCTAATTATTCTGAATGGCTCTTTCGATGTAAGGAATGGAAATTTAGATATCCCGCAGTCTTGCCGGAATGGTATGAGCAGAAAGACTCCGTAAATTCTTATGTGTTTATCAAATCCTTATCCGATCGGCTTAAAGAAGGCGATATTATTGTCGCCGATCAAGGAGGCAATCTCACTTGGACTATCCAGGCCTGGGAAATAAAAAAAGATCAGGAATTATTCTCCGCCTTTGGCAACTCACCGATGGGGTACGCTTTACCCGCGGCTATCGGGGCAGCATTTGCGCGTCCCGGTCAAGACATATATTGTATAGATGGAGATGGCGGATTTCAACTGAATATCCAGGAACTGCAGACAGTAGTGCATCATAATCTGCCAATAAAAATATTTGTGTTGAACAACCATTCCTACGGCATCATCAAACAATTTCAGGAAATTTATTTTGGAGGACGCTATGAAGGAACTATTCCAGAAAAAGGTTACTCGATGCCTGATTTTGTGAAGGTGGCGGAGGCTTATGGCATTCCGACCGTGACTATTGCAAACCACGATGAACTCCCGGATAAGCTTGATAAAATTTTGGCAATGAAGGGACCGGTTTTAATAGATGTATTACTCTCTGACACGCAAAAACTTATTCCAAAGCTGGTCGCGGTCAGGTCTGATGATGGTCAGCGCTATATTAGCAAGCCGATAGAAGACATGGTACCCTTGCTTTCTCGTGAGGAGTTTTATGCCAATATGATAGTAAAACCTTTGGAAGAAGGAGATAAAGATAAATCTAGCGAAATCAACTGAACTTATGCTAACAGATAAAAAAATATCAGTCGTAGTAATCTGCTATAACGATGGTGGAAGTGTGCAGGAGATGTACAGACGAGTTAGGGAGCAGATGGAAAAAATTACTCCCGATTGGGAACTAGTTTATGTTAATGATGCTTCGCCAGACGATGCGCATGATCGCCTAAAGGAAATCGCAGAGAAAGACAAGCGTCTTATCGTGATTACTCATGCGAGAAATTTTGGCGGTCAGAACGCTTATACATCCGGTCTTTCTTACTGCACAGGCGACGCGGCAATCACATTGGATGGTGATATCCAGGATCCGCCAGAGATGTTTCCGGATCTCGTCAAAAAATGGTTGGAGGGATATGATATTGTATATGGCGCGCGTACCTCAAGGGAAGGCAGTATCGTACGCAGAATTTTTTACAAGATTTTTTATCGAATTTTTGCTTTACTTTCTGTAGTCAAGATGCCACTGGATGCGTCCGACTTTGCAATCACCGACCGCAAGGTCATCGATGTGCTAAACGATATGCCTGAACAAGGTCGATTTATTCGCGGGATGCGCGCCTATACCGGCTACAAAGCAATAGGAATACCGTACAAGCGCTTGGAGCGGTTTTCTGGGGAAAGCAACCTTTCCTTCTGGGGAAACGTATACTGGGCTAAATTAGGGATTTTTTCCTATTCGTATAAGCCTTTAGAGATGATCTCCTACTTCGCCATGATCATCACCGGGCTCTCTGCTTTAGCTATTGTCTTCTATATCATTCTGAATTTTTTTGTTCCGGCGCCGCGGGGTTTTATGACAATCCTGATCGCAGTGCTTTTCCTGGGCTCTGTACAGCTTCTTTCTTTGTCAATTATTGGTGAATATACTGCTCGAATTTTTGAAGAAGTAAAAAATAGGCCGAAGTTTGTTCGCAAAGAGATTCTCAATGATTACCGAGGTTGGATGAAGGACAAGGACAAGACAAGTTATCATGGTTCTTGAGAATATGTCTCTATCAAAGAAAGAACTCCAAACCCTAATCAATCTGCTTAAGAAAGTCAAACCAACTTCTTCCGGGCTTCCAGAAGAAGTCTTTAATGCAATAATGCATCTCGTGCCTTTTATTGCCTTAGAACTTGTTTTAATAAATTCCAAAAAAGAAATTTTACTTACATGGCGTGAAGACAAATATTGGCGAGGCTGGCATTTCCCCGGGGGATTGTTACGCTACAGAGAAAGTTTTGATAAAAGAATAAAAGAAACCGCCCAAAGAGAGCTGGGTGTAAAAGTAAAAAGTTTCAAATTTTTATTTCCAAAAAATTATGTCAAAGGTTCCCGAACCCATGATGTATCTCTGGTTTTTTTGATAAAATCTTCCAATCGGCCAAAAGACGGCAAGTTTTTCGCGCATATACCGAAAGACATCATAACAGAACACCGTGAGCTTTGGAAAAAAGTTCAATCGTATATTTAGCAATAAAAAACCGCGTGGCCTCGAGGAGACCATGCGGAAAATTTTGTTCGGTTACAAACCCCAGCGGATCAGATACCAAAAAACCTGATGGGGTTTTCTTCCACCTGTTTCTTCGCGATCTCAATAATCGCGATATGGTGGAGGATGATGCTTCCCGGCAGACAGTTGATCGGATACCAAGCGCCTTTTTTTGGCTCTTGGGAAGTAGTGCAGGCAAACACCATCCCCAGCTCTGGTCCACGGGCGGTTTGTTGCGTGATGAAATCCGCGAACCCGATCGTAACTTGTTTTGGGTCAACCCCGATTTCTCTGCAGGCGCGAGAGATTGGATCCGCAAACCCGTCGATATTTTTGCCCTTGGTATCTGTGCCGCGTAGCATGCTACCGGGTGAATGAGGTAGCCCTGCCCAGTTAGGGTCATTCGCGTTGCGATCAGGTAATAAGACGAAGAGCACGCCTCCAATCTTCTTTATGAACACCGTTTCCGTTGCCGTGAGGCACAGATGCGGACAGATGGCCAGGTATAGCTCTTGCGACCAGGGTTGGCCGATTTTGCCGAGTAGACTGATGAGCGTTCGTTCTTCCTTTGCGGTAAGTCCTGCTGTGACTTCAGTCATTGAAATTTCCTCCTTCGAATCCGGTTGAGAATATGTATTCTTGCATAAATTTATAGTCACGTCAAGACAAAAAAATCCGTCGCGACTCGAATGAGCAGCGACGGGTGGAAGGTCATGTTGGTTTTACCGTGTTTCCGCCGGAACGACAGTGACTGTGAAATGCCGGCGTCGCGGAAGAGTGACGACCCAGTTGGCGAAGTAGTAGGGCCAAAAAAGAAGCCGTGGAGCCTTACTGACGAAATTTGCTACATATGTCTGAAGCTCGTATCGTTTGATGCTCGCCTCGCTTTCTTGAGGCAGGAAGTCTGCAACCTCGTACTTGAATTCCCAGTCCATGGCGAAGACTTGCCTGGCCACCATTTTGTAAACGATCTCGATGTAGTCTCGGATGATCCCCGAGTAGCCTACTAGGATCGTCTCGGCTAGCCGGCCTTCGTTTATTAAGCGGGTTTTCAGCACTTCGTTGGCGACTGTCCTTGCATCCATAACGCCACCGTAGGAGGGAAGCGACGTCACAAAAAGCCTTCTTTCGTCGTAGTCGTCTCCAAGAAGCGACCTTACGTCCGAACACATGACATCGACTAGGAGTCTGCCACTTGACGCGTTCCTGACTCGGTTGTTCATGATCACGACGTACGCGTCTACCCCCTGCACCCTTAGCTCGCGGTATCTACTGATCGCAAGTCTGAAGGCCGGAAGTGAATAATGACAGTCGCAGCGCTTACCCTGACTGGCAAATCCGTTCGCCAGTGGAAACACATAAACCCGGCGCGGTTGCACATTCATTTGTCTACCCCCTTCAAAGTTTTGAAACGATATTCTAGCTTATCGCACTGCCTTTGTCAACTTAGATAGGCAAAAAAATCCCGCGGCGCTCGGAGGAGCGGGCGGGCGGGGCATGGTAGTAGCGGGACAGAAACATGAGAGGAACAGTGATCAACAGTCTTTCAGTTCCTTTGGGGCTCTCAAAATCCATCCTTCGCCGTCATATCCCATCATGAGAGCTACAGAGATAAGAGGTCCCAGAAAGGCTGTGACAAGCAAAATACACGCTTCGTCTCGTGTTTTGTAGAATGCTGTTTCGCCTCTCCTCCTACTCTCCCGAATAGAGCAAACTTTCATTCCTTTCACAGCGCCGTATGGTAACAAGTAGTAAACCGTGAGTACTAGAAGCGCGCTGCCAATTAACAGTAATGGATGAAGTTCGTTCATCTTTCCTCCTTCGAATCCGGTTGAGAATATGTATTCTTGCATTGATTTATAATTGCGTCAAGGCAAAAAAATCCCGCGGCGCTCGGAGGAGCGGGCGGGGGAAGATTTGGCTGAAAGTCTGTTTAGCTTAGAGGATCGTTTCGGTTGTCGAGTCGTCGTAGTCGAACACGAAGAGTTTCCCCGTGATCAGAAAATTCGCAACTCGTTTCAGGATTTGTTGAGCGCTGAGCAACATCTGGTTGGTAGCACAGGCTGAATCAAGCGTCCACCATTCTGTCCTGACACCTTCTGGTATTTTTGGTAGCGTATCCAGACGTCCAAGATCGTGGAGTAGGACGATACCGGTCCACGCGCCACGGGGTTTGTTTGGTCCATAGACAGTCCCAAGCGGTTTTACATCAGCGAAAGTTACCGGTGTCCCGGATTCACCCTGACCGCCGAGAATCCGCATAATCTCGGACATGCTTTTTCTTCCTAGTGGTGCAGTCCCGGTGAGTCCCAGCCGATTGCGGAATTCTGGCTGTGGGTCGGTGGGACTACGGCGTTGAAGCTTGACGTATTCGATTCCGCTTACTTGACAGACAGTGACGAGCTCGAAGGCCACAAAAGGCCGGAGTTGGTTTTGAAGCTCGAAGACCGGAAGCGGGAGATACTTTCCTGCGTTCACCTGCCCGATCATCCATTGAAGCACCGCAAGCAACATCTGTGTACGGTTGTTCTCCGGCATAGCGTCGAGGTCAATTGCTTCAACAGCTGAATCGCTAAGCAGGACTACATTTTTCGTTTTCATCGTTTCTCCTTTTTCAGACTCTGATTCCGTGTTTGGCAAGCTCGGAGTAGAGAATATCCACCCCTTGCTTAGTTGCGTTGTAGCAGATGGCATGGAGGCCCAGGATCCGTGCTGCCTTGCAGTATTGCTCTAGATCATCCACAAAGACGCAGTCTTTAGCATCGATGCCTTCTTTTTGGAGCCAAGGCACAACCCGCGTTTCGAGCATGGCCGGTTTTTTGACCCGTTGCTCGCATGAGATGAGGACATGTGCGAAGCCGAGGTTGTGATAGATGCGGAGTTGCTCCGCGAAAGCCCGCGCGAAGAGGTCGCCGTTGGAGACCGCGACGAATCTCACGCCGTCGCTGTAAAGCTTCTGATAGAGTTTGATGACTGGCAGGATCGGCTCCAGGTGGCCGATCAGGATTGAGCAAAACAGGTCATAAGGCAGACTGTCTTCCCTGATTCCGCATTTATGGCACAGCTCTGACCAGATGTATCGCATGTTGACCCTGCCCGTATCGAGTTGTTCATAGAGGCCTTCGTTGTGTTCGCCTGGGTTAGTGACGTCCGGAAAAAGTCTTTCGACGCCTTGAGGATTGCCGCCAAAATGCGCGACTATACACTTGAACAGCTTTTTGCGATCCCAAAAACGACAAACCACGTTCCCGAGATCAGTCAGGATTAGTTTGACCATTTCACCCCCTTAAGAGTTTACAAGAACGATACAATATGTTAGCCGATTTTGGCTCTTTTGTCAATAAAAAAATCTCCAGCCCAACTAAATCGTGGCAGTAATCGCAAAACGTTATTACGCGCGTAATAACGTCAAACAAAAGAAGGGAACCTTCTCGTGAGAAGGTTCCCTTCTAGACAACTAAAAAAAAATCGTTCTGTCCCACTTGCGCAGGACAGAGCATAAAACGAGTTTCAGGAAAAGGGCCCTTCAAGGAGAAACCCGCCGTCCACCGGTAGTTCAATGCCCGTAATGTAGGCGGCTACGTCGGAGGCAAGAAAGGCGCAGGCTTGAGCGACGTCTTGCGGGGTGCCCGGTCTTTGCAGGGGAACCTTCTTCGCCACTTCCCTTGCCTGCTCGGGGGTCAGGTAGCGTTCAGTGATGCCAGTGGGATAGATGAACCCCGGTGCCACCGAGTTGACTCGGATTTTCCGCGGCGCAAGCTGCAAGGCCAGAGTTTTGGTTGCGCCCCAGAGGCCGTTTTTGGTGGTGTCATAGCCGAGCGCATTACGGAAAGCTCTTTGCGTGTGAACCGAGGTGACGTTGATGATGGATGAGCACTCCGGCGTCCTTTCCGCAAGCAGAAGTGAGAGGTGAAGAGTACCGATCAGATTGGTTTTGAGAATCTTTGTAATCATGGGCCAATCTTCGATCGTGGCTGATGTCTGCTGATCGATTCCGGCATTGTTGATGAGTACATCCACACGCGCAAAGTCCGCATAGCTTGCCAGGAGTTCGAGGGCTTTCTCGTCGGAAATATCCGTTTGTAAGAATTTGATTCTTCCACGGATATCGTCCGGAGGCGGATTGAGGTCAATACCTCTGACTTCTGCTCCCAGCGACAGAAAAAGCCTGACTACTGCCGCACCGATGCCTGAAGAGCAACCGGTGACAACTGCTACTTTTCCCTTCAGTGTGATCATGATGCGCTCCTTTCTGTTTTCAAGATAGTATAGACTATACTCTCGAGCAATATTTGTCAATCGCCCAAGTAAGCAGAATGCTCTGAAAAATTTGAAAAAAAAGTCACTGGTTTGTGGCCAGTGACAGCCGCGTCCTTTCATTATCGGCGATTGGTATATATCCCGTACAAAATCGCGAATAAGAATATTGCTCCAAGGGTGAAACCGACTACGAGGCCGAAATCGCGCTGAGTAGCAATATCTTTGTCAAAAGGAACATGGTCGCGAAAAATGTGCTCGTACGCGTACATACCCGCGAGCCCACCAATCGTTACCGGAAGTAAGTCCCTGCGTAAGGTCATGGCGTGTTTCCAAATTAATCCAATGATTTTTTTGATACAGAGCATGTCTCCTCCTTAGCCCGTACAAACACCGTTCACTGTGTGATATGCAATAGTAGTGTGTTTTTTGAAAAAAGTCAATGACATGACATGGCATATGGCATGGCTCGTGGTTTTGAGCTCTTGATTCTGTTATAATGTGATCTATGGACGAACAAAAAAAGAAGTCTTATTTTTCCGCCGCCGCGGACAAGCTGACCGGCAGCCCTATGTTTCAGTTTTTGGGGCGGGCACAGGAGATGGAAAAGCAAGGCAAAAAACTTTATCACTTCGAAATCGGCGATCCGGATTTTGACACGCCAGAAAATATCAAACAAGCCGCCATTGTGTCGCTTCGTGAAGGCGATACACACTATGAAAACTCGTCTGGCATTTCTAACCTTCGTGAAGCAGTTGCTCAAGAAGTAAAAAAAACCAGAGGTTTCTTGCCGACTAAAAATCAGGTGGTTATCGCTCCCGCGATTTCTTTTATTTATTTTCTCACTCTCTGCGTAGCCGATCCTGGTGATGAAGTGATTGTCCCTGACCCAGGATTCTCTTCTTATTACTCGGCTTTTGATTTTATAGGAGTCAAGTGGGTCGGCGTGCCTCTCTTTCAAAAAAATGAATTTCGAATGGCCCCAAGTGATATCCGTAAAGCGATTACCAAAAAAACTAAACTTATTATCATAAATTCTCCCCAGAATCCGACAGGTGCCGTAATGACCAAAGAAGAGATAGAAGAGGTAGCCAAAATCGCCGAGGAAAAAAATATTTATCTCCTCACCGATGAAGCCTATGACAAAATGACATATGACTATCCGCATTACTCGGCAGCCAGCTATGATCAGTGTAAAAAGAATACAATTATTCTTAACAGCTTTTCCAAAAGCTATGCCATGACTGGGTTCCGGCTTGGGTATGCCGTTGCGCCTGAAGAAATAGCGATAAAGCTGGGTCTTATGATCCAGACCGTGATTTCTTCCGTGCCCAAGTTCATCCAGAAAGCGGGGATTGAAGCACTCACAGGTGATCAGAGTTTTATTGAAAAAAGTATGAAAGAATATCGTAAGCGGCGAGACGTGATGGTTGGCTTGCTAAATGAAATGCCTGGGGTGAAGTGCCTGGTGCCAGAGGGAGCATTTTATGTTTTTCCGAATATTACGGGTACCGGCATGACGAGCAAAAAATTTGCCGAGTTTGCTTTAGAGAAGGCTGGGGTAGTGTTACTCCCCGGGGATTTGTTCGGGGAGCATGGTAAGGGTTATGTAAGACTGGTGTACGCGTCGAGCATGCAGGTAATCCAGGAAGGACTCGAGAACTTAAAACAAGCTTTGAAAAAAAGAAGTGAAAATCTTTGAGCAATTGGAAAATTTTACCGCTAAATGGTGGGGTCTTTTTGCACTAGCCTCCCTGCCTTTTTTTATTGTGTTTTGGCCGGTACTTTTTGGTGGACAAATTTTTGCGAACAGTGACGGGGTATCTTGGTTGTATCCGTTCTTCGATTTCTATGATAATGCTTTGATGACTAGCCAGAGTTTTTTCTGGAATCCTTTCAACTTCGGCGGTTTTCCTTCTTTCGTCACTGCCACAGGAGGATTCTTTTCACCGCTGGTTTTTCTGTTTGTCAAACTACTACCAGCTTTCAGCGCTTACAATTGGTTACTTTTTTTGTACTGGACACTGGCGGTTTTTTTCACGGGCTTGTTTTTGAAAACTTACGGACTTTCAGTCTGGGCCCAGCTTATCGGTGGTTGGGCATTTGCTTTTAGCCAGTGGAACTGGGCTTACGACCTGCCGCTTGTGACCGGTTTCGCGATCTTACCCCTAATGTTTTTAATCGCGCGGAAGCTTGCTCAAACCCCGAACTGGAAGTGGATCCTGGCAGGAGTTATCACTTCTGCCAATATGTTTTTGGCCGCGCATTTCAATCTAATTCTTATCATCCTCACAACAAACTCGGTCTTCATTCTGTTTTCTATTTTTGATAACAAACTCACCACGAAAATAAAGAGCTTGGTTTACTATGTTTTGTCTATTACTCTAGGTGGCTTAGTGGGACTTATTCAGCTTGTTCCCAGTTACCGAATTAGTGGATTTTCCGGCAGACAAGCTTTGGGTTATGAGGCAGCTTCCACAGGCGCGCTAGAGTTTTTGGATTTTGCCCGACTAATCCTGCCACATTTTCGTTTTCCCGATTTTGCCAGCGCGGAGTCGGTGATGTATATGGGGATTCTGCCCTTGGTTTTTGGTCTGTCGGTCCTTTTTAGAAAAAATAAAACGATAAAATTTTTTTCCTGGTTTTTTATCATCTCACTCATTATCAGCATCCAATATTCACCCTTATTCTGGCTTATGCAGAAATTGCCCATTTTTGATTTATTTCGTTCGCCTTCGCGTTGGATGATCGCGGGATTTTTTTCGGCAAGCATACTCGCTGCTTTCGGTTTCGATTATTTTGCTGAGCTATCTAAAAATAGGTGGTTTGGTTTTATCAAGGGACTACTAAAATGGGGTAGTATGGTACTTATAGCCGTCAGCACAGTGGTCACGGTCGTGATTTGGAGATTAAAAGAACAAATATTGGATTTCCTCAATCGTTATTTTGAACGAAATATTTTTGAGTCAACCTCGGGACTGCCCCTGGAGCATTATCAGAAAGTTATTGAAGATATGTTCAATAGCGCTGGTCAATTGATCAATCCGCTCAAGCCCGAGGTATATGTACCCTTGCTATTTTTGCTAGTAGCTTGGTATGTAATAAAAAATTTCTCAAAATCTTTTGCGGTAATCGCGGTTTTTTTAAATTTCGTTCTTGTTTTTTATGGTTTTCATCCGACTATTCCAAGCCGAGTAGTAGCTCAAGGCTCGGAGATCCCCGTGTATTTACAGGAAAACCCTGGACGCTACTTTTCTTTTTTGCCCGGGTTTTCCGAATATCAGCTTTTGACCGTACCTTATCAGCCAGACACTCTAGATCTCATTGAATTCCAAAAAGCCCTACTCCCACCTAATTTCAATCTTTATTACGAGCTTGAGAGCGCGGATTATTACGACAATTTACAGCCACGGCGGATGGCGCGTCTTCTGGCACTCTTAGGCTCCGATCGGGCGACTATGGGTGCGAAATTGAGCGAAGAAGATATTCCGCTGGAGGAAAAAATTGATAAATTTGAGTCGAGAAAATATTTGCTGGATTTGCTGGGTATCCGCTATGTCATCAGCGCGTATCCGCTGGATGAGTCGGTTTTTAGAAAAGTACTAGAGACTCGCGCGACGCGGTTTGAAATTCCGGTTTATTTGTACGAAAATAAAGATTACAGGCCGACCGTGTATCTTGCGGATAAAGCAAGCGCCATGTCAGTGGATGAGGAAAAATCATACGAAGCCGTTTTTTCACAAAAACCGGGAGACAGAGATGTTTTGATAGAGTGCGAGTTGGATTGCCCGGAAACGCAAGGCCAAGCCCAAGGAAGCGCGGAAGTATTGAAGACTGGAGATGGATACTGGGAAATCGCGGTGAATACGCAAGACACGCGCTGGCTAGTGGTTTCAGAAAATTATTTGCCCGGCTGGCAGGCGTTGCTTGACGACCAGCTAGTGGATATTAATTACATCAATTCTGTTTTTATGGGAGTCGTCATCCCACCAGGAGAACATGAAGTTGTGTTAGAATACCATTATCCTTTTTTTGGTAAATAATCTTATGTCTATTTTTCGCGCAGGCTACAAAAAGTTCATATTTGGAATTTTTTTAACAGTGGCGCTGTCTTACGTCTTGCTCTCGCGAATCCGGTTGACCGACTTGAGTCAAGCGCTGACGTCTTTTCATCTAAGGACGCTTGTTGTGGCGGTCGGGATTCTACTGGCTATGAATTTTCTGAAATCCTATCGTTTTTCGAGACTGCTCCATGAGTCGGTAAGTTTCAGAAATCTTTCACCTTTGGTTTTCATCCATAATTTTTATATTCTTTTTATGCCTTCCCGTAGTGGCGAACTAGCCTACCCTTATATGCTCAAGCAGAAGTATGGTCTGGGTTTGGGTCAGAGCCTTTCTTCCCTAATCGTGGCTCGGGTTTTGGACGTAATAATAATTTTACTGCTTATCGCTGGTACTATCATCATCGGATTCCGAGACCAGGCGGAAACTATTACAGGATTTTTCCCTTTGATGATTTTTGGCTTGGCAGTATTGTTGGCTGGACTCTTTTTGATTCTGTATAAGGGGCAGTGGCTTTATGAGAGCATCAGCAGGCAATTTTTGAGAAAAGATATTTTTTCCAAAAAATTGTTTGGTAAAATTGCTCATAAGTTCATGGAAATTTTACAAGCATTTTCTCAAAAGCATAGCCACGGGACACTGATTCAGATCACTCTTGTCACCATAGTGATTTGGATTATAACTTTTGGTTTTGAATTTGTGCTGTATCGAGGTTTGGGTTTAGAAATTTCTTATTGGCAGTTCTTGGTTGCTTCACTATTTCCCGTTCTTATCCATATAATTCCAGTCCAATCTTTGGCCGGTATCGGGACTTATGAAGCTTCTATCGCGGGTGGTTTTGTGCTTTTGGGTTTTGATTTAGATAAGGTTATTCCCTTGACTTTTACCGTACACCTGACTTTTTTGATAATGACAGCGATATTTGGATTTTTTGCATTTCTTTTTTATAGGCGAATTAAGCCGGTTGGTATATGAAAATCTCATTCATCACAGATAGTATTGAAGCAAACACTGGCTGGGCTCGTTATTCTTTTGGTTTACTTCAGGCCCTTTGCCGGTTCTATCCGGATAGTATTGATAAAATTTTGGTTGGCGGGCATCGCGACCAGCGCACCCATTTTCATGGTTTTGAAACTATCCCTGTTTTACCTTCGGAACTTGAGTGTGGAGGGTTAAGACGGTATTTCGGAGCTTTGAAGGCACTAATTATTTTACGAGAGATTTTAGTTAATACGGACGCGGTTCATGTACTCGCCGAACCTTATATCCCATGGATATATTTTTTTCTGAAAATTTTTCGAAAGAAAAAATTTTTCATCACAGCTCACGGAACGCATGCCATTCGGCCGTTAGACAGGGGTTTGTGGCGATTTGTTTACAGAAAAGCATACCGG
>Ga0155116_109_pt1 | contig 15239 bp, 17 predicted proteins | sample RifCSPhighO2_01_FD_106084 | JGI IMG/M metagenome (GOLD analysis project Ga0155116, IMG submission 106084) | Candidatus Doudnabacteria bacterium RIFCSPHIGHO2_01_FULL_43_23
GCATTGAATGAACCTCAAATATCAATCCAATTTAACAGCGAAGGAACCGAACTTTTCAAAGAACTCACCGCGCAAAACATAGGAAGGCGGATCGCGATATTTCTAGATGGAGAGCTTATCGTCGCTCCTGTTGTGCAAACTGCCATACCAAACGGCCAAGCGGTGATTACCGGACAATACACAGTCGAGCGAGCGCGCGAAGAGGCGACCCGGCTCAATTCCGGCGCGCTACCGGTCTCGATTAATCTTTTGTCGCAACAAAACATCGGACCTTCATTGGGACAGGTCTCGATCAAACAAAGTTTGGTCGCGGGCATTATCGGCCTGATCGCGGTAGGTATTTTTATGATTGTTTTTTATCGACTACCCGGTTTGCTTTCCACTTTGGCATTGGTAATCTACGCGGCTATTACTTTGAGTTTTTTTAAAATATTTGGAGTAACCTTGACACTCGCGAGTATTGCCGGGTTTATACTTTCCATTGGCATTGCCATCGACGCGAATATTTTGATATTTGAACGCACCAAAGAGGAACTGCGCAAAGGCAAAGAATTTCTGGCCGCGGTAAATGACGGTTTTACCAGAGCCTGGCCTTCGATTCGTGATTCGAATCTTTCCAGCTTAATAACCGCTGTAGTTTTGATCTCCGGGACCAGTTTTATCCGCGGATTTGCCATTACACTAACGATTGGAATTTTGATTTCTATGTTTACGGCGATCACGGTGACCAGGACATTTTTGAGGCTTGTGAGTCTTAATAAACATTTGAATACTCCGAGAATTTTTGGAATTAAGGAGTCGGAAACAAAACAATCATGAAATTTCTACTTTCTAAACATTATAAGAAGTTTTTCGTGCTCTCGGGAGTTTTAGTTCTGACAAGTATAATATTTTTGATTGTTTTCGGACTAAAGCCCGGCATTGATTTCACGGGTGGTAGCCTGCTCCACCTTGAATTTGAAAATCCGGTTTTGGCTCCTGAATTGTCTGGTCTGCTCTCGGACGCGGGATATGGCTCCGTGGTAGCCCAGCCCAGTGGAGACAGAGAAATGATAATAAAGACGCGCGTGCTAAATAGTGAAGATGATCGCGCAGAAATTTTGTCTTTGATAAAAGAAAATTTTGGTAACTTCGAGGAATTACGGTTTGACTCCGTGGGGCCTGTGATAGGTCAGGAACTAAAAAGTAAAGCCATCTGGCAGACAATCGTTGTGGTTCTTGGGATACTTTTATATGTTGCCTACGCTTTTCGAAAAATTACCGAATCAAAAATAACCAAGGAAGTCAATTCTTGGCGACTAAGCCTCGCGGCGGTTGTAGCGCTTATTCATGACGTCGTGATAGTAATGGGGGTATTTGCTTTATTTGGTAAATTATATAATGTAGAAGTTGACGTACTCTTTGTTACCGCGATACTTACCACCTTGGGATTATCCGTCAACGATACGATAGTTGTTTTTGACAGGTTGAGAGAGAATATGCAAAAACAGCAAGGTTACAATTTTTCAGAAATCGTTGATAAAAGTATTTCTGAAACCGTGGTGAGATCTGTTAATACATCTTCCACAATTATATTTGTTCTGATGGCCTTGGCTTTTTTTGGCGGAGAGACGACTTTTTATTTCGTAATCGCTCTAATTGTTGGCATCACAGTCGGGACTTATTCTTCAATTTTTGTAGCTAGCCCGATACTTTTGCTTTGGAAGAGTGAGGAGTAGTTTGGCAAGGATTTTTTTCAAGGAACGTTCAAATAGACTGACTATCAAATTAGCGCAGTCGTTTTTTTTTGATAAAAGATCAAAGCTATCGTCACCTGCTAAATTTTTATAGGCCTCCGCTCATTTTGACAAAATATGGACATTATGCTATACTTGATTCGTAAATTGAATTTAACCCATATATACCAGACTCAAAATGACATTTGAGAGCAATGAAAATTTGAATAATGAAGGCGGAATTCTGGACAGTATTATGGAATCTGAACAAGCGGCCGCTCTTTCGGAATTTTCGCCGGAACAAATAATTCTGGAACTTTTTGGCGTTCTAAAACAGCGCGAAAAGGAGATTTTAAATTATCGCTACGGCTTGGCAGACAGTCAGAAGCACACTCTGGACGCTATTGGTAAAAGGCTGGGATTGACTCGCGAGAGAGTGCGTCAAGTAGAAAAGGAAAGCGTTAATACTTTGAAAAAATCTAATTTTTCGGAATCGCATAAAAAAGCCATGGATATTGTCAAAAAAGCGGTCGCGGATCATGGCGGTATTTTTGCGGAACACGCGCTCGTCAATCACTTATTGGTAGGCGATAAATCAGAAAAGCAGGTCAACGCTTTAATGTTTTTGCTGGAATTGTTTGAAGATTTATACAAGATCAAAGAATCGGATACTTTTCATACCGCGTGGCATATCAAAGATTTCGAGGTCAATAGACTTGATGATTTTCATAATGAGGTCAAGGTTTTGCTCGAGAAATCAGGCGAGCCTATCCATTTGGAAAAACTAAGAGAAGAATACAAAACAACTGAAGCTTTCAAAAAAAATCCGGAATATTTTACAGACGAGGTTATTGAAAACTTGTTAAAAATCACCAAAAAAATCCAGTCGAATCCATTTGGAGGATACGGCCTTTCTCATTGGAGAGTCATTCAGCCAAAGGATGTTGGAGATAAGGCGTATTTGGTTTTGAAACACTATGGCAAGCCCGAGCATTATTCAAAGATTACTGATAGAATAAATAAGCATAAGTTTGATAATCGAGTTGCCTACAAAGAAACGGTTCACAATGAGTTGATTATGGATCCTCGGTTTGTTTTGGTGGGCAGGGGGATCTACGCGTTATCCGAGTGGGGATATTCAAAGGGCGTGGTGTCGGATGTGATTGAAGACGTTTTGAAACAAGCAAAAGAACCGATGGATAGAAATAAGATAGTGGACGAAGTGATGAAACGAAGGGTGGTCAAGCGCAATACGGTTTTGGTAGGGCTGGCCAACAAGAAATTATTCAAAAAATTGGGCAGAAGCAAATATACCTTGGCGTAAAGAACGCGAAACAAAACAGGAATCAAGCATTCATCGCGAATGATTCGAATTTACGTAAAATAATTAAAAAATAAACGAGGGAAAAACGAAAAATGGGACTCGGAGTCTTAGAAAGTTTTGGAGTTTTATTTGACCTGATAGGTTTTTTTTGGTCCAAGGGCGGGTGGGTCGCTTTTTTGATTGTGGGGTTATATTTACTTTGGATTCTATTTACCTTATACAACCAAAATCAGGTTTATAATAAGGTAAAATGGATTTCTCTTTCCATTGATGTGCCGAAGGATAATGAACAAACAATCCTGGCCGCCGAGCAGATTTTCGCGCAGATACATTCCATGCATGCCGGTTACACGTATTACGAAAGGATGGTGATGGGTAAACAGCAGATGTGGTTTACGTTCGAGATTGTCAGCTTTGGCGGGCAGATAAAATTTATGGCCTATGTGCCGGAGCGGTACCGTGATCTTTTGGAGGCGGCGGTTTACGCGCAGTACCCGGACGCACAGATTAAACAGGTTGAAGATTATATGCGTAATGTCCCGCAGTACAATCCGGAAAAATCCTATTATGGTATTTGGGGAACAGAGTTCAAATTAAAAAAGGAAGACGCTTATCCCATCCGAACCTACAAATTTTTTGAACATCAGGCTTCGCAGGTGATTGTCGATCCCTTGGCGGGAATCCTGGAGGCATTGGCAACCGTCAAACCTCACGAAATGCTAGGTGCCCAATTTATGTTCATGCCGGTAGAGGATGATTGGAAAGAAAAAGGCAGAGAGCTTATCAAAAAACTCAAAGGCGAAAAAGATGAGAAAAAGAAACCCGGCTTATTGTCTGATGTAGGAAGCGGAGTGCTTCGAGGTCTGGCTGGAATCGCTACTGACGCGGCGGGAGACGCGGAGCCTCTAAATCCCGCTATTCAGGAATACGAGCCACCAAGTAAGATGGTGCACTTGGCGCCAGGCGAGAAAGATACCATTGCCGCTATTGAGGCGAGTCTAGCAAAGATCGGATATAAAACCAAAATTCGTCTCATTTATCTCGCGCCAAAAGAGAAGTTTCGAAAGGACGCTCATACCGCGCTAGTTGGCGCGTTTCGGCAGTTTGATGATATTAGTCTGAATGGCCTGAAACCCGATACAAAAAAAACTTGGACAAGTATACATCCGAAATTTTTCCTGCCCCTGGAAAAGCCGTTTATCGACTTTTTTGTTAAATGGCGCAAAAAAAGAATCGTTAGGTATTACAAAAACCGAAAATTCAGCAACGGACGGAAGCCTTTTATTTTCAATATTGAAGAATGCGCGACCGTCTTTCACTTCCCACTTATTAATGTAAAGGCGCCACAGGTAACCAAAGCCGAAACCCGCAAAGGCGAGGCGCCGATAAATTTACCGATTTAATTCTATGCCAGACGAAGATATAATACTTTTTGCCAAAACAAACTATCGGAATCGAGAGACGCCTTTTGGAATGAAGCAAGATGACAGAAGGCGTCATGTTTATGTTATGGGAAAAACCGGTATGGGCAAGTCTTCGCTTTTGGAAAACATGGCGATACAGGATATTCACAAAGGGCATGGAGTCTGTTTTATAGATCCTCACGGCGAGGCCGTAGAAAAAATTTTAAACAATATCCCGTCTTCCCGGGTGAATGACGTGGTCTATTTCAATCCGGCTGATTTGTCCCATCCCATCGCCTTCAATATTCTGGAGTCCGTGGATCAAAACTACAAGCATCTTGTGGCTTCCGGCTTGATGGGAGTTTTTACCAAAATCTGGGCGGGGGTGTGGTCGGCGCGTATGGAATACATTCTTGGTAATACTATTTTGGCGCTTTTGGATTCACCCGGCAATACCATGATGGGCATAGCGCGAATGTACGTGGACAAAGTTTATCGTAAAAAAATCATTCAGCAGGTCAAAGATCCGATTGTAAAGTCTTTTTGGGTAAATGAATTTGCCAACTACAACGATAAGTTTCGTCAGGAGGCCATTGCCCCGATCCAGAACAAAGTCGGGCAGTTTTTGTCCTCCGCGATCATCAGAAATATTGTCGGCCAAACCAAAAGCACCATCGATTTGCGGGAAATCATGGATAAAAAGAAAATTTTACTGGTAAATTTGTCCAAGGGAAAAGTTGGAGAAGACAGTTCGTCTTTGCTTGGCGCGATGCTGGTTACGCGATTGCAGCTTGCCGCGATGTCGCGCGTGGATATTCCGGAAGAACAGCGACAAGATTTTCATTTATACATTGACGAGTTTCAAAATTTCGCCACGGAATCCTTTGCCACCATTCTTTCTGAAGCCAGAAAATACCGACTGAATTTGACGATCGCCCATCAATATATCGGACAGTTGGTGCAAGAGAACAATACCAAGGTCAGGGACGCTGTTTTTGGCAACGTCGGGACCATGATTGTTTTTCGAATCGGCGCGGAAGATGCCGAGTTTTTGGAAAAAGAATTTGAGCCGGTTTTTACGCCCAATGATTTGATTAACTTACCCAAATATCAAATTTATTTAAAATTGATGATTGACGGGATTACTTCAAATCCATTTTCCGCCACCACTCTTCCCCCGATGATTAATCCATCCGGAAATGCCGAAAAAATTATCAAAGTTTCGCAAGAACGTTATGGAAACAAACGTGATGAAGTAGAAAATAAAATTCAGCGCTGGATCGGTGAAGAATACTTCAGACAATCAGCCAGCGAAGAAAGTTCCGGCAGGGGAGTGGACGAGGAAGAAGATTTGCGATTCGATCATTCCAAAAAGCCAAGTTTGCCCCCCAAAAGGCAGGAAAGCCGGCCATCACCCATTCGTCCGCTGGAAAGACAAAAAGAAAAGAAACGAGAAAATCCGATTTGGGACAAGGTGATTTCGGAACAGAACCAGAAGTTTTCAGATCTGGACGTGGGGACGACACCGGTTAACCAAGTCAATCAAGCAAAACCAGCGCAAAAAAATAATCTCAAGTCGGGTGAAAAGATAAAGTTTTAAAGCAGTCCGCCTAGTCGGGCTGTTTTTTTATCAAATATAATATTCTATTCATACACTACACTGTACGTACTGATCGGTGGTTTGAGTGTATAATTAGTGTCCCTCTTTGGGAGCAAACCTCTCGGTTTCAGCCGATTCTTTCAAGGTCAGTCCTCATTCTTCCCCCTCCCCATGAGTGGGGAGAGGTGAACACTACATCTCATCATGTAGCCGGTTTCTTGTCGCAAGAATAAATCTTTTTTTTCCGGCCAAAAAAAACCGCCGGCGCGAGAAACTCGCGTGGCTGGTTGAAAGTAAGTCAAACTGATTCTAATTGAGATGCCTCAACTGGAAATTTCAACTGGAGAGAGTCAAGGCGTTGTAGTATTGGGTTTACGGGTAAACCTTGTTTTTTACAGAAGATCAAAATGTCCTGGAATCGATCCAGTCGAGTATTGTACAAGATCGCGTCTGATCCCAGGTTCAACGATTGGCTGACTAGTTCTCGATCACCTTGAAGAGATTTCATTTCTGCGCTAAGCTTTGCAAACAATAGCCTTATATAGACAGCTCTGTCACCTGGTTCCTTAGGTGGTGGTATAGAAAATCCTGTAGATTTGATAAAGGATTCCTCTTGATCCTGCCAATGTAATGCGTGGATGAGGCAAAAAACTCCAACAGCCATAAATATTGCAGAGAAGGATGCTAAAGCTATGCCTGATGACGTGGCCAGGTCCGGTCGCCAAATAGCTGTTATGACGATCAGCGCAAGAGAAGATAAGAATAACGCGAGCACGAGCCAACCGTACAAATGGGATTTCTTCACGAAGCCTCCTTAAAAAAGCTATCAAGATTGAACGAGTTATTTTAACATATCTAGTTAGAAATACAAGAAAAGTGCACAAGGTGATTTTTTCTGATATACTTGAACCAAAGACGAGTGAGTAATAAATAACATCCTTACAAACTGGAGTTTATAAGGATGTATGTGGTAGCTTTTAATATAATTGCGAAAATTCGTGCAACCAAAATACGATTTGGACAAAATCAAATTTGCTACCGACGGGCCGACTTTTGAAAAGGCGGTCGATTTGTATGAGAAGGGGAAAGTAACAAAATTTAAGGAAGAATTTAACAGATTTTTTGCAACTGTTTTGGGAACCAAACCGTATAAGGTATACCTAGGCAATCGGCATTATGATCAAGGTGACTGTGAGTGTTATCTGGGTCAGAATGATACGCTTTGTAAGCATATGGTAGCGGTCGCGATTCGAGCTGTAACTGGTGGCAAACCATTAAGTGATGAAGATAAGCGACTCGTTTCCCAAGCTACTTGTAGCGGTCGACTGGGAGAACTAAGCAAAAGTGAATTAGTCGAAACAAAGAAAATAATCACCACCGGCATACGATATATCAAATCATACGAGGGTCCATCTCGTGTCTGGTTTTCGTATCAAAACTCTCTTTCAGAAGGATGCAATCGTTTATCAAAGGTCGTTTCCGAGCTACCAGTAAGCGAGCAAACGGCACAAGTTTTGGTTGACATGCTTTTACGGCTTGATGATAGATTATGCCATGGTGGCGTTGATGATTCTAATGGCACAGTTGGTGGGTTTATTGAAGAATCTGTGAGTGTGCTTGAAGAATATGCAAAACTTGATTCTTCTTGCGCGAAAGCGTTCAATGAACTGAAGGGCAAAGAAACATGTTTTGGTTGGGAGAAGTCACTTTTGGATATCGCTATATTTTAGAACATCCTTACAAACTTGAGAATGTCAGGATGTTTCTGTATAATGAAACTATGGCAAAAAAAAAGACGGCAAAACAAATGGAACGGCATTTGAAGGGAATGGCAAATCATCACCGTATTGAAATTCTTCTTCTGATAGCAGAGCGTGACGGAATAACTCTGGAGGATATTGTCAAGTCACTCAACGCCAATGGAAAAACTATCGGCGAGCATACACGGAGGTTGTATAACGCGGGATTAATCAACAAAAAATATCATGGTAAATTTGTGGAGCATACTCTGTCACCCTATGGTAAAATATTTGTTCGTTTCTTGCGATCCTTCCAAAAAATATAAAAACATCCTTACAAACTCCAGTTTGTAAGGATGTTTGAGAATATCAAGTAGTTACAGAATCAGAGAAAAAATATGGATGAATTATATCACATCATAAACTTATGATATACTTTTCGGCATGAAGACTAAAAAGGCGTTAAAGGTTTATATGGCTATGTCTGGCGGAGTGGACTCGTCCGTTGGCGCTTATCTTTTGCAAAAGCAAGGCTATGATGTGACCGGCGTGTATATGAAAAATTGGTCAGAGGAAAGTTTCGGCGGAAAATTCGCGAAATATTGCCCGTGGCGCAAAGACCTCGCCGATGTAAAAAATGTCTGTCGCATACTCAATATCCCCGTCAAGGTCTATAACTTTGAAAAGGAATATAACCGCAAGGTTATTAATTATTTTTTTGAAGGAGAAAAAAAAGGTCTGACCCCAAATCCGGATGTTGTCTGCAATCGGGAAATTAAATTCGGTTTATTCTTGAACAAGGCTCTGCGCGAGGGCGCGGATATGATCGCTACAGGGCATTACACACGACGAAGTCGTGAATTTAAAATTTTAAATTTTAAATTTAAAAATAAAATCAATCACAAAAATTATAAAAAGATAGAGATCTACAAACTGTATCCTGCCAAGGATAAAAACAAAGATCAAAGCTATTTTCTCTGCACGCTGACACAAAAGCAATTGGCGAAATCAATATTTCCATTGGGTGATTATATCAAGCCGGAAATTAGAAAAATCGCGAAGCAACTGAAATTACCTAACGCGGACAAGCCGGAAAGCATGGGGATATGCTTTGTCGGCGAGGTTAAACTAGAGGAGTTCCTCAAAGCCCGGATAAAAGAAAAACACGGTGATATTATTTCGACTGAAGGGGAAGTGATTGGCAAACACAAGGGCCTGCCATTTTATACTATCGGACAGAGGAGAGGGATTGAGATAGGCGGTGGAATGCCTTACTATGTCGTTGGCAAAGACTTGAAGCGCAACCAATTGATCGTTGCCAAAGGCAGTCATCTTCCACAATTGTATTCCAAAAGTTTGCTTATAAAGAATATGCATTGGATTTCCGGTAAAGCGCCTCGGCTTCCGCTTTCCTGCCAAGCAATCATCCGCTACCGACAAGATTTGCAAAGAGCAAAAATCAGCAGGAGCGCGGGAAATCTCAAAGTCAGTTTTTCGTCAAAGCAACGGGCGGTGACGCCTGGACAGTTTTGCGCTCTGTATGAAAAGGGTGTATTATTGGGTGGAGGTGAGATTATTAGTCAATAAATTTATGAACAAAGAAGAGTTTACAATTTCCGGGAAAGAACTCAAGGACAAAGTAAAAAAACTCATTGAGGAAGGAAATGTCCGAAGAGTAATCATCAAAAACCGTGAAGACAATGTCTTGATGGAGATCCCGGTAAATTTTGCAGTGATTGGCGCGGTTCTCGCTCCTACTCTTGCCGCCGTCGGCGCGATCGCGGCGTTTCTTACTGATTGTAAAGTGGTTGTTGAGAGAAGAGAGAAATAAATAATTAACAAAAATTATATGTTTTTCGGAATATTTTTGGCAATCGTTGGCGCGATATTTTTATTAGAGAATCTCGGTTATATCACAGCCGACGCCGGATCGGTTATCTGGCCGGTCTTGCTTATTGTTCTCGGGCTCTCGATGATCACCAAAAGAAGACGCAAATATTGGTGTAGTCCATGGTGTATGTGCGGTCATCAAGGTCATCATGATCATAAAGATCAACAGGATCATAATAATTAATGTCAGATGAATAGTTTATGTTGTACATAATAATATTTTTAGTTTTTGTTGTACTGGTTTCAATCAAACAGATTAACCAATACCAACTTGGAGTAAGATTTACCCTGGGTCGCTACACCGGATTGATGCGTCCCGGATGGAGACTGGTTTTACCGATTTTTCAAAGCTATACCAAAGTCGATTTGCGAGTACGCACTGTAGATGTCCCAGACCAAGAAGCGATTACCAAGGATAATATTTCGGTTAAAGTTAATGCCGTGATTTTTTACAAGGTCTCCCAAGCGGAGAAAGTGGTTTTGGAAGTCGAAAATTTTCAGTTCGCGGTTTCTCAACTCGCGCAGACAACAATGAGAAATGTGGTCGGCGAAGTCCAACTGGATGAACTGCTCTCCAATAGGGACGATATCTCAAATAAAATCCGATTGATTGTTGACAAGGCTACCGATCCTTGGGGGATTAAGGTTGATTCCGTAGAGCTGAAAGACGTAACCTTGCCCGAAGAAATGAAACGGGTAATAGGCAAGCAAGCCGAAGCCGAGCGGGAAAAACGAGCCGTGATTATCAAGGCCGAAGGAGAAGTTTTGGCCGCCGACAATATGGCCAAGGCCGCCGCCATTCTTTCCGCTTCAAGTGGAGCCTTGCATCTAAGAACACTGCAGACAATAAACGACATCTCTTCAGATGAGTCCAACACGATGATTTTCGCGGTGCCTTTGGAAGTATTAAGGGCCTTTGAACAAAAACACCCGAAGTAAATTTGGTTTGACACAATATAGCTCTTCTGTTACTATTATTGCACTGTTTTAAAATAAGTAATTTTCCATAGTAAAAGAGCTAATTTTAGCCTTAGATAGATTTTTTGGAGCTAAAATTCGCCTGATTTTGGAACAAGACGAGTCATAATTGCACAAAAACGCGATCAGCATAACCAGTCCGATAAAAGCAAGGACGTAATCGAGCTAGAGGGTAAAATAGTTGAAGCTTTACCAAGCGCTCAATTTCGCGTACAATTGGATTCGGGACAAATCGTCCTCGGGTATATTTCCGGTAAGATGAGGATGTTCCACATCAGGATTCTTACGGGTGATAGAGTGGTAATGGAATTAACTCCCTATGATCTGACTCGCGGACGGATAACAAAAAGACTCTAGTTATTCTTTAGATAAAAGAGATAACTAGACCTTTTTTAATTTTACTTTAATCCAAAAATATTATTCAACGAAGCAACCCATCAAAATAATCCCAGAACAATGAAAGTAAGAGCATCAGTAAAAAAAATGTGCAGTAGTTGCAAGGTGGTAAGACGAAGAGGGGTTATTCGGATTATCTGTAAAACACCCAAGCATAAGCAAAGACAAGGATCTTAGTAATACATTTGACAATTTACATTTCACTTTCAATAGACTTAGTAAATTCGATTAAATCGTTGACTACTCAACTTTAGCAATATGGCGAGAATTGGCGGAGTAAATTTACCTCCTAACAAAAGAATAGAAGCATCCTTGCAATATGTTTTTGGAGTTGGGGCGACTGTGGCAAAGAAAGCTTTGTCTGCAACGGGAATAAGCCCGGACATCAGGACCAAGGATTTATCCGCCGGAGACGAAGACAAACTTCGCACTTTTATTGAGAAAAATTTTGTTTTGGAAGGTCAGTTGCGACAACAGCGGAATTTGAATATAAAATTATTGAAAGAAATAGGATCCTACCGGGGCATGCGACATTCCAGAGGTCTGCCATCGCGAGGTCAGAGAACCAAAACCAATTCCAGGACCAGGAGAGGCAATGTCCGGCGCACGGTGGGAAGCGGACGAAAACCAACTGACCAAAAGACGTAAAGCTTTACGAAATACGAATCGGTACGAATATACTAATGCCGCTCAAATCGCTTCGTATGTTCGTGTGCAAATGATCTAACGCGCAACATGATTCGTAAATTCGTAATAATCAGTAATTCGTAAAAACTATGGGTGAACAAAAAGTAAAAACTCTAGCTGGAGACGACTTAAAGTCCTTGGGAGAAGTAAAAGGAAAAAAGGGCAAAAGGAAAGTCACTAGCGCGAGAGTCTATATCCACTCGACCTATAACAATACATTGGTAACCCTCACGGACAATGAAGGCGCGGTTTTGAGCTGGGATTCCGCCGGCATGGTTGGATTTCGAGGCTCAAAAAAATCCACTCCTTACGCCGCGCAGAAAACCATGGAAGAGATGATAAAGCGCATGAAAGATATGGGTGTAAAAGAATTGGATGTGTATGTGAAGGGTGTTGGCACGGGACGAGAGTCGGCGGTGAGAGCTCTTAATGGAGCGGGGATTATGGTAAATACAATTAGAGATACCACTCCTATCCCACATGGCGGGGTGAGAAAGAAAAAGCCGAGAAGAGTATAAGCATATGGCAAGATTAACAGGACCAAAAACACGATTAGCAAGAAGGCTGGGCATCGCACTTCATCCCAAGGATGAAAAGATTTTGACGAAAAGGAATTTTCGGCCGGGCATGCACGGGCAGAAAAGAGCCCGCGTGTCTCCTTATGGGACTCAACTTTTGGAAAAACAGAAGGCCAAATGGACCTACGGAATTTTTGAAAGGCAATTTCGAAATTATTATGAAAAGGCTTCTGCCGCGAAAGGCGCGACGGGAGAGTTGCTGATTCAGTATCTGGAACGACGACTGGATAATGTAGTCTTTCGGCTCGGTCTTGCCTCCACCCGACCGCAAGCCAGACAGCTGGTAAGTCATGGATTTCTCGAGGTCAACGGAAAAAAAGTTAATATTCCATCTTATGAGGTAAAAATCGGGGATGTGGTCAAAATAAGAGAGATTAAGATGAAATCGAAGTATATTGTTATACAAAAAGCCTTAATGGTAAAGGCTCAACCACCCGAGTGGTTGTCATTGGACGCGAAAGATTTGTCTGGAAAGGTCATGAGCTTGCCCACGGCGGAAATGGCGAATGCCGCGATACAGACGCGACTTATTGTAGAGTTATATTCAAGATAATTTAAAGCATTTAGCAATAGACATTTAACTAAAATAAAAAGTTACCTGTCAAAAATTAATTGTAACAAGCAAAAAAATGGAATCACTACCGTTACCAAAAACATTTAAATTAATCAAAGAAGAAGGCAACGAGTCTATCTTTGTCTTGGAACCGTGCTATCCCGGATATGGCGTAACAATCGGCAATTCGTTGCGCCGAGTTTTGCTTTCTTCATTACCGGGCGCCGCTGTCACAGCGGTTAAAATAAAAGGCGTGGATCACGAATTTTCCGCCATCCCGGGGGTGAAAGAGGACGTTATCGACGTGATTTTGAATATAAAAAAATTATACTTGAAGAGCAATTCCGCTGATCCCGTAAGACTAATTTTGAAAGCCAAGGGATCCAAAGAGATTTTGGCCGGTATGGCTGATAAAAATGATCAGGTGGAGATCGCCAATCCCAATATGAAAATCGCCACCTTGGATGGCAAAAATTCCGAATTCGAGATGGAGCTTATCGTCACCCAAGGGAGAGGGTTTTCCACGGTTGAGATGCGAGAATCTGAAAAACTGGAGATCGGCATGATCGCCATTGACGCTTTTTATACGCCCGTCAGAAACCTGCATTTTTCTGTAGAAAACATGCGCGTTGGTAAGATGACCAACTACGATCGGCTGACTATGAGTATTACAACCAATGGGACAATGAGTGGCAGAGACGCGCTGGATCAGGGAGCAAAAATTTTGGTAGACCATTTTCAAACGCTTAGAAAAGAAAACATTGAAGATCAAGACCATCCGAAAGCGGAAGTAGAGGATGCGACAATCGTAGTCGCCGCTCCCGTGTCACCGGAAGTAAAATCAGAACCCGTAAAGGAAGTTGGCGCTGAAAATGATTTGCTTTCTTTGGGTCTTTCCAGAAGATCGTACAACGCGTTATTGAAAAATGGCGTGAATAAAATCAGCGATCTGAAAGGCTTGGGGCAGGAACAGTTGAATAGTTTTTCCGGACTTGGGGCAAAATCAATCACGGAAATTTTAGAAGTTATCACTAAACTAAACAATGAGACATCGTAAAAAAAGAACTCTTGGACTAGGCAGGGATAAAAACCGGCAGGTGATGAAAAACCTGAACGCCGCTTTGATTTTGAACGAAACTATCAAAGTTTCTCTTAAGCGGGGAAAATTGATAAAAAGCGCGGTGGAAAAACTTATTACGATCGGAAAGGTAGATACTTTACATAAAAAAAGACAACTTTTCGCGCAACTTCCGGGACCGGCAGCCAGAAAAGTATACGAGGTTTTGGGCCCAAAATACAAAGACCGAAACGGCGGTTATACAAGAATTAATCGAATTGGCAAGGCCAAAGATGGGACTTCAATGGTCAGCCTCGAGCTTCTATAGTATGAAAACAACTCTGGTAAAAGTACAAGATGTAACCAGGAAATGGCATCGGATAAATGCCGCCGATTATACCTTGGGCAGATTATGCTCGCGGGTGGCCAAAGTTTTGGCCGGCAGGCATAAAATCGACTATACCCCAAGCGTTGATATGGGCGATTTTGTGGTAATTATAAACGCCGCAAAGATAAAGCTTTCCGGCAGAAAACTCGATCAAAAAAAATACACTCGATATTCCGGTTATCCGGGAGGCATAACCACCACCAGTATGAGAACGATGTTTGAAAATACACCCGATAGGATTTTTCAGGAAGCCATCCGAGGGATGTTGCCGAAAACCAAACACGCAAAATCAATGTTGCGAAGATTAAGGATCGTCAAGGATGATCAGCACAAGTTTCAAATTGATCAGGATATAAAATAATCACATGATAGAGACAAAGAAACCGGCGGAAAAAAAGAAAAAACGGGGCAGGCCAAAAAAGGCCATTCTTCATGCTGTAAAAAAAGATGTGGAAGTGGTAAAGAAACATGAGAAGCCCGAAAAGCCCGAGAAGTTGGAGACGCGGGAAATTGTAGCGCCTCTTGAATCCGCTAAACCGGAGACAACTCACAAGAAAGACAGATATTATTACGCCATTGGACGCAGGAAGACCGCCATGGCCAAGGTTAGAGGCTACGAGACCCAGAAGTATTTTACAGTCAATACAAAAGAGTTTTCCGCGTACTTTCCCACCAAACCTTTGCAAAAAATAGTTTTATCACCGCTAACAACGCTTGGGCTGGAAGCAAAGATTGGCTGGCAAGTGTTCGTATCGGGTGGCGGTTATCACGCCCAGGCGGAAGCCGTGCGCCATGGTATATCCAAGGCTCTAGTCGAGAGAAATCTGGAAGATAGGACGACTTTAAAAAAAGCGGGTTTCCTAACTCGCGATCCTCGAGTAACAGAACGCAAGAAACCCGGATTGAAGAAAGCCCGCAGAGCCCCACAGTG
>Ga0155116_105_pt1 | contig 12711 bp, 21 predicted proteins | sample RifCSPhighO2_01_FD_106084 | JGI IMG/M metagenome (GOLD analysis project Ga0155116, IMG submission 106084) | Candidatus Doudnabacteria bacterium RIFCSPHIGHO2_01_FULL_43_23
ATTTGCTATCCGCGAAGGCGGACATACAGTAGGCGCGGGAGTGGTGCTGAAAATCACAAAATAGTTATTGCTAAAGCTTCCGAGAGTAAGTTTTTCTTCAAGAAATCAAAAATTTACATGTCAGAAAATAAAGTCACAAACGAAGACTTGGTAGAGATAATCAAGAAGGGTTTTGATGGTGTTGATGAAAAGTTTAAGGTCGTTGATGAGAAATTCAAAAGTGTTGATGGTCGCTTGGATTCGCTTGATAAAAACTTTAAAACTTTAGAAATTGGACAGGAAGATATTAAGCTTCGGCTAGATAACGTCGCTCATCGGTTTGAAGTGGTGGCTTTGGAAAAGCGTGTTGATGCTTTGGAAGATAAGGTTGGTCTGAAGCCTTACAAAATAAATTAGAGCATAATCAACAAAAAGGCCCCGAAAAATTGGGGTCTTTTTTGTTGCCATAAGTCCCTTGCGGGCGAATCCGCCTCAAGTGGGGAAGGCGAGAGCCTACTTCGCCGAAGTGGCTACGAAGGCTGAATTCAGGATCCATGTCGACTTCCTCTTGAGTACTGGATCCCGGCTCGTGGGCCGGGATGACAGAGTTTAAAAAAAAAGCCCATAAGTTCCAAAAGAACTTGGGGCGGTGTGTGAAGCAGAGCAAAGAGAAAACCGATAAAGCATATGACGAAGGTAAGGTCTAAAGCGTCCGAGACCCTCGCCTGATACGCGTAATTCAGATAAGCGATGTAAAAGACGCTTAGCGCGACATGTAGCGTTGAATAGTCCAACTTACCTGTATTAAGAATGCTATCAGAAATGAAGTATGAACCAATGGCAATGTTTGCAACAGAGAAAAATAAGAGGACGATAGCGTAATGGCGTTTATCTATTAGGAGCGCTTCTAAAACAGTGAACATTTTTCCTCTTGGTAAGAAAGCTGGCGCGATCAGATTATACTATTTTTAACACTTGTTATCAAATTCTGTATCATAACTCGCTTTTCAGCTTCGTTACACCGTACCTGCCTCGCCGGCAGGCAAGTATAGTGTATCGGTGAGAAAGAAAAAAATGACTTATTCTGTCTTCCGATGAGACGAGCTTTTGTAAAAAAAAATGAGAGCTGGTCAGGCTCCCTCGCATTGGATGATGCGTTTTTTTAAGACCGATTTCCAGTTGCTCTCCTACGCAACGAACTTGCTGTGGACTTTATCCGCCAGGTTGCGTACGCGTTCCTGCTGCTCCGGTGTCATCTCAGAGTACTCCTGGTCGAGGACCTGGTCGATCAAGACCGAGACCTTCCCGGACTCGACAGCGTGCTCGATCACAGTGCTCCGAAATACCTCGGGACCGTTCAACAAGCGCCGCATCTGCGTGACACTCAAAGATTCCAGAAAGATTCTGGTTTCCTTTTGTTCTTCCGTCATCTCTCTCGTCATGGCTTATACCTCCTTTTGGTTTTTTCGCCAAAAAGTAGTATAACGGATTAATATGGTTTTGTCAAGGGCTATTTGACATATATGCTTATTCAGTATAGAATTATGCGGTAATTAAATGTGAGTACTTTTGGGCTAATTTTAGCCTTTTTAAAATCGAATGGCCGAAGATCTGGTACCTAGTCAAAAAATCCGAATCAAGATTCTTGCGTACGATCACAAACTGATTGACCAAAGCGCAAGACAGATTGTTGATACGGCCAAAAGAAGTGGAGCTACCATTTCCGGGCCAGTTCCTTTGCCAACAGCGAAAAAGAAATTCACCGTACTAAAGTCAACTTTTATAAACAAAGATTCCCGCGACCAGTTCGAAATGAGGACTCATAAGAGGTTGATAGATATTTTCAATCTAACTCCAAAAACGATTGATTCTCTTACAAATCTGAATTTGCCAGCCGGGGTAGACGTAGAGATCAAAATGGCATAGCTGGAAGAGCATTTGACGACTAACATTTGACCTTTGACGAAAAACCAATTGTCAATTGTTAGTAGTTAAATATAGGGTAAGTAGGTTCTCGCAGTCTCAAGCCTAGAAAGTTTGCATTACGAGATAACGATTTACCAGTAAACAAGCTTCTTTTGAAGTGTGATTTGCTGGTCTGCGTGGCCAGTTTTTTTATAACCGGCACGAATGTCACGAATTAAACGCGAATGATGCGAATTGGATCTTCACATTATCTTTTTAAGGAAAGTGTTTCGCGACATTCGTGTGGAATTCGAGTTAATTAGCGTCGCTTATGAAATTTATTTTAGGGAAAAAACTGAATATGACTCAAGTGTTTACCGCGGAGGGCAGGCATTTTCCTGTTACTGTTGTGCAAGCCGGACCGTGCAAGGTAACCCAGGTGAGAACCAAAGACAAAGACGGCTATACCGCCGTGCAGATTGGTTTTGGCAAGAAAAGTAAAAGTAGCATGAGCAAAGCTTCTCGGGGTCATCAAAAAGATAATAATTTTTTACATTTGAAAGAATTTCGAATTGCCGAAGATCAAAAAATGAAAACCGGAGACGAGATTAAAGTTTCAAATTTCACACCCGGAGAATATGTAGACGTTTCCGGAATCATGAAAGGCAGGGGGTTTGCCGGCGCGATGAAGCGACATGGCTTTCATGGATTCCCCGCGACTCACGGCCACAATCGCCCTCGGTCGGTAGGATCTATCGGTATGAGATTTCCACAACATACAGTCAAAGGAAAACGCATGGCTGGAAGAATGGGCGGGCATCAGGTAACCATGAAAAATTTGTTGATTCTGGATATTGATGCTGAAAAGAATTTACTGTACGTGCAAGGCGCGGTACCCGGAAGCAGAAATGGGCTTGTAAAAGTCAAAGCCACGGGAGCAAAGATAGACAAACCGATTGCTCTGTATTCCAGCAAGTCTCCGGAGCCGGACAAGAAGTCTGAAAAAAACGAAGAAGTAAAGGAATCTAAGGCACAAAAAAAGTAATCTTTTTATTCAATGCCGAAGACACCAGTTTATAATATCGCCGGAGAGAAAGTTTCAGACATAGATTTGTCCGAGAATCTTTTTGCAATGAAGCCAGTCCCGACTTTGATACATCAGATGGTGGTTGCCGACCAAGCTAACAGGAGAAGCGCGATCGCCCATACAAAAACCAGGGGAAATGTAAGAGGTGGCGGACGCAAGCCCTGGAAGCAAAAAGGCACTGGACGCGCTCGTGTTGGGTCTATTCGAAGCCCTTTATGGCGCGGAGGCGGAATAATTTTTGGGCCATCCAAGGAAAAGAATTTTTCAAAAAAAGTTAACACAATTCAATTCCGAAAAAGTTTGTATATGGTTTTGTCCGATCAGCTTTCCAGCAAGGCATTGTTTATTTTATCTGATTTGCCGGTTGGCGAGATTAAGTCAAAGAAACTGGAAAAAGATATTGAAGCCTTCGCGAAAAAACTGAATATTTCCGGAAAGATAAACGTCATTATTTCCAAGCCTGATAAAAACATTGAAAGAAGCGCGAGAAATTTGGACCGGATTGACGTATTGAAAGTTTCGGAGATTACCCCGTACAAACTTTTGTCAAAAAAGTTTACTTTGATCGTAAAGGACGCTTTGCCGGTAATTGAAAAAACGTATAATTTGAAGAAATCTGCGAAAACAACAGTCAGTACCAAATAAGAATTATAGAACTATGGGAATATTTGATAAATTCAAAACCAGCAAGAAGCAAAAGGACAAAGACTCTTCCAAAAAGATAGAAAAGGAAGAAAATGTTTTGGATATGGTGAAGGACGGTGCTGATGCGCGAACGGAGAAAACAGAAAAGAAAGACGTGAAATTGAAAGAGTCCACCGGGCTTGCTTATAGCATACTTGAACGCCCCCAGATTACCGAGAAAGCCACTATGCTTGCTTCGAGTAACAAGTATGTGTTTCGAGTGAACCCGCGTTCCAATAAGAATGAAGTCAAGAAAGCTATAGAAAAAGTATATGATGTGAAGGTTTTGAAAGTGAATATTATTAACACTTTTGGAAAAAATAGACGATACGGCCAAACCATGGGCAGAACAAAAGATTGGAAAAAAGCCGTTATAACAGTTGCAAAGGGTCAGCGGATCGAAGGGGTAACCGCCACGGAACAAGCATAATACATTTATGTCTATAAAATTATACAAGCCTACAACTTCAGGAAGACGTCATACCTCGGTTATTCACTATGCAAAACTTTTGGATAAAAATGTCAAAACCCCTAATCGATTATTGACTTCAAAAGCCAACTCCGCGGGGCGAAATAGCAGAGGTGTAATCACAGTCCGTCATAGAGGCGGAGGATTTAAGAATAAATTAAGAGAAATAGATTTTCAGCAAAACAGAATCAATATCCCCGCGCAAATTCAAACCATAGAGTATGACCCGGGACGTACGGCTTTTATTTCTTTGATTTCGTATTCGGATGGGGCAAAAAGATTTATGCTTACCCCAGATGGCTTGAAAGTTGGCGATACTATTATTACATCAGACAAGGCTCCTATTAAGCCGGGAAATAGACTGCCGCTTCATGCGATGCCGGTGGGGACTTTTGTCCATAATGTAGAAATCAATCCGGGAGCAGGTGGTAAAATAGGAAGAAGCGCGGGAAATTTCGCTACCGTTCAGGCTGTAGAAGGCAAGTACGCGATCCTAAAAATGCCTTCGGGTGAATTGAGAAAAGCTCTAAGCGCTTGCTGGGCATCTATCGGGCAATTATCAAATCCTACTTGGAACAAGGTAAGGGTTGGTAAGGCGGGGCGAAAGAGATTGATGGGATGGAAACCCACGGTAAGAGGCAAGGCTATGAATCCGGTTGACCATCCGCATGGTGGCGGTGAGGGCAAGTCGCCTATTGGTATGAAGTATCCAAAGACCAAGTGGGGAAAACATGCGTTGGGAGTAAAAACCAGAAAACGTAAAAAATATAGTAATAGGGTTATTATTAGACGAAGAAAATAGGTATAGACTTAGTTTTAGAAACATTAGAGCAATTTTATGTCAAGATCGCTAAAAAAAGGTCCATTTATAGACGAGAGATTGATGAAAAAAATGGAAAAGGTCAAACCGGGAGGTAAGCCGATTAAAACCTGGGCCAGAGCTTCTACAATTATCCCGGAAATGGTTGGGTTTAGCTTCGACGTTCATAATGGCAAAAATTTTATTACTGTAAAAATCGTTGAAGAAATGGTGGGGCACAAGCTTGGGGAATTTTCCCATACTCGCAAATTTGTACGTCATGGCGGAAGAATGGCTAAGGAGCAGGAACAGGCAGCCCAAGAAGTGGAGCGACAAAAAATGGCGGCGGCAACAGCTGATGTTAAAGAAGGTGATAAGAAATAATTTGCATATTTTACTTGTAATAAATTTATGGTCGAGTTGAATCCAAAAGTTGATCACAAAGAAGCCCGAGCATCGCTTGGAGATCTTCACATATCTCCCAGGAAAGTTCGACTGGTGACAGATCTTTTGAACCAAAAATCAGTGGTAGATGCCAAGATGCGATTACAATTTCTCACCAAAAAGGCCGCGCATCCTATTTTGAAACTTATTAATTCCGCAGTGGCTAATGCGACTAACAATTTTCAAATGGATGAAGCGAAGCTTTTTATCAAAAGTATTTTTGTAAATCAAGGGACGCCAATGGTGAGATATAAGGCACGAGCTCAAGGACGTGTGTCACCGATTAGACACCGAATTTCAAAAGTTAATGTTATTTTAGTGGAAAAAGGCGACCTCAAAGCAAAGAAGCGAAAGCAAGTCAAACTTGTTCCAAAGGTAATCGAAATGGCTAAAGAGGATAAGGATGCCCCGGAGCGTGTGACCGAGCAAGACGCCCGAGCAATAGAAGAACGCGCCGGTTCATCAAAGCCTCAAGTAAAAAGACCTCAAGTGAAGAAGGAATCCAGGTTTAAAAAAGGATTTGTAGATATTAAAAAGAGATTACTTAACCGAAAGACCGGAGTTTAATTTTATGGGAAGAAAAATTAACCCAAAAGCATTAAGAATCAATATTACAGATGTCTGGCGATCTCGATGGATGTCTAAATTTGGTTATGCAAAAACCTTGAAAGAAGATGTAATGCTCCGGGAATACATTATAAAAAATTACCGAGTTGCCGGTATTGATAGAGTGGAAATTGAACGTTTCAATGATCAACTGACAATTATCATCAAAACAACAAAGCCGGGAATTTTGATCGGCAGAGCCGGGGGAGGTATTGAGGATATGAAGAAAAAGCTCAAAGATCAGTTCAAGCTTAGCAAGAATTTTAAGATAAATATTGAGGAAGTGAAAAATATCGGATTGGCCGCCCAAGTCTGGGCAAATAACGCGGCAGATCAGTTGGAAAAAAGATTTCCTCACAGGCGTATTTTGAAGCAAACCTTAGAGCAGGTCATGGAAGCCGGAGCCAAAGGAGTGCGTATGGCCATTAAAGGGCGCCTTGGCGGCGCGGAGATTGCAAGAACGGAGAAATTATATAAAGGAAGCCTGCCTTTACATACCTTTAGAACACATATAGATTATGGAGAAGCCACGGCGTTCACTACTTACGGAACAATTGGCATTAAGGTTTGGATTAATCAAGGAGAGGTTTTTAAAGGCGTAAAGCCAACGGATATCAGATCCTCATCAGAGGAGACGTCTACTAAGTAAGTATTATTTCTTTATAGCAATGTTAATTCCAAAAAAAGTAAAACATCGCAAGCATCATAGAGGAGATCTTTGGGGGCACTCAAAGGGTGGTTTGAAATTGAACTTCGGATCATATGGTCTGAAGGCAACAAGCAATTCTTGGATGACGACTCGTCAGATAGAGGCTGCTCGCAGAGCTATGACTAGATACGTGCAAAGAGGTGGCAAGCTTTGGATAAGGATTTTTGCGGACAAGCCTGTTACATCACATGGCGCGGTGATGGGTGGCGGAAAAGGCGGTGTGGATTATTTTGTCGCTGTCGTGAAAAAGGGTCGAATTATTTTTGAAATGGATGGTGTCACGGAGGTTCAGGCTAGGGAAGCGATGCGATTGGCCTCGCACAAGTTGCCGGTGAAGACTATTTTTATAAAACGATAATTCCTTGAATTGAGACCATACTCTTATGTCAAAAATTTTATCCGCGAAAGAACTGCGAAAGAAGAATAAAGGCCAGCTTGAGAAAATGCTCAAAGAAAAATGCGAAAAATCGCGTCATCTTCGATTTCAAGTTTCCTCAAATCAGGTAAAAAATCATCGGGAGTCAAGGTTTTTGAAGCGAGAAATAGCGAGGATTCAAACCATACTGACTGAAGACAGCGCGACTAAGAATTAAATTTATTAATTAACATGACAGCAGAGATCAGTTCAAAATTACATCACAGAGTTATTGGTATTGTGGTTTCTCATAAACCGCAAAAAACCGCCGTTGTTAAGGTTGTAAACCAAATCGTACATCCAAAATATAAGAAACGGTATACAATTTATAGCAAGTACTCGGCGCATGACCCTAACAACATTTGTAAAGAAGGTGATAAAGTCGAAATCATTCCGAGCAAACCTTTTAGCAAAACCAAAAGGTTCGCGGTAGTGCGGGTAATAGAATAGTATATTTTTCAATTTATATGATCCAATTAAGATCCTTATTGAATGTAGCGGACAATTCCGGAGCGAAAGAAATTTCGGTGTTTTCAGTATCAGGCAGAAACCGCAAGAAGAAGGCCGGTATAGGCGACGTGATCAATGGCTCTGTAAAATTTTCTACACCGCGAGGTCAGGTTAAAAAAGGAGACAAGGTCTACGCGGTTATTGTTCGAACCAGAAAAGAATTGAGAAGAGCTGACGGATCATATATTAAATTCGATGAGAATGCGTGTGTACTGGTTACCAAGGGTACTAAAGAGCCGGTGGGAACACGAGTGTTTGGGCCTGTGCCTAGAGAGTTAAGGGATTTAGGATTTACCAAAATTATCTCCCTAGCGCCTGAAGTAATTTAGACAGACTAATATTTATGAACGCAAGACTTAAAAAAGGTGATAATGTAAAAGTTTTATCGGGTAAAGACCGAGGTAAAACAGGAAAAATTGTTTCCGTAGATCCTAAGGCGTCAAGAGTTACGGTTGAAGGAATTAATTTATTGACACGCCATCAGCGCCCTAAAAAGTCTGGGCAAAAGGGTCAAAAAATCAGACTGCCTGCTCCTCTGGCTGTTTCCCGGCTGATGATAATTTGCCCGCATTGTAATAAACCAACCAGGATTGGGTCGCATGTAAATGATAAGGGCGTGAAGTTGAGGTCTTGCAAAAAATGTGGTAAGGATATTTAATGATTACTATGTCAACTCTAATTCAAAAAATTCAAAAGGAAATTTATCCTAAACTCAAGTCAACTTTCGGGATTGAGAATATTAATGCTGTGCCGAAAATTCAAAAGATTGTGATCAATGTTGGGATCCGTTCAGATTTAAAAGACGCCAAAGCGGTGGAAAATATCGTTGAGGACTTGAAGTTGATTACTGGTCAGGCACCCGTGAAGACTTTGGCTAAAAAGTCTATCGCATCCTTTAAAACAAGAGAAGGACAGGTTGTGGGGTTGATGGTAACCTTGAGAGGTACTAGGATGAATCAATTTTTAGATAAACTTTTTAACGTAACGCTGGCCAGAGTCAGAGATTTCCGAGGTCTGCCTGGAAACGCTTTTGACGCTTCTGGAAATTATTCAATAGGACTTAAGGATCAATTGGCCTTTCCTGAGATTTTACCGGACAACGTGAAGCAGGTTTTTGGAATGCAAGTTACGATTGTTACAAGAGCAAATACCCCTGAACAGGCAAAAGAATTTTTAAAACTGATTGGTTTACCTATTAAAAAAGAAGACAATGGCTAGAAAAGCAATGATCGTAAAAGCGAACAGGAAGCCGAAATTTTCGAGTCGGAAGATTCGAAGGTGTTGGCATTGCGGTCGAGTCAGAGGTTATATGAGAGATTTCGATTTGTGTAGAATTTGTTTTAGAGAATTGGCTATGAAGGGCGAAATTCCCGGTGTTAAGAAAGCTTCCTGGTAATTAAATAACATTTGACAACTGACATATGACCATGAACCGAAAAGATAAATTACGTGTTAATTGCCAAAGCTTAAATGTAAAACGATGACAGATCCAATTGCAGACATGCTAACCAGAATAAGAAACGCTTCAAGAGTCGGTAAAGCCGAGGTGATTTTGCCATATTCAAAATATAAGCAACAATTAGGTGAATTATTAAAAAAGCAAGGCCTTGTGGAAGAAGTCTTTGATTCAACTGAAGATGATAAGAAGCAGTTAGGAATAAAGCTTAGATATTCGGGTGGCCAGCCTGTTATTACCGGTTTGAAGCGAGTGAGTTCGCCTGGTCAGAGAATATATTCGAAGTCAAAGGATATTCCACGCACGCAAAATGGTTATGGTATAACGGTTGTTTCTACATCTCAAGGACTGCTTACCGATACCCAGGCAAGAAAAAATCGGTTGGGCGGAGAGATAATTTGTCAAATTTGGTAATCAATATATGTCAAAGATAGGAAAAAGACCAATAGCAATACCGGAAGGAATAGAAGCCAAGTTAGAAGCTGGTCGGTTTTTGGTTTCTGGTCCAAAAGGCAAACTGGAAATGATGATTAGCCCTTTGATTAATGCAACGCTTGAAGACAATAAAATCGTCTTTAAAATTGATGATGTGGGCAACAGGGAAAAGAGATCAATGTGGGGGACCACTAGGGCATTGGCTAATAATTTGATCGAAGGCGTTCTAAAGGGTTACGAGAAAAAACTGGAAGTCGTGGGTGTAGGATACAGAGTCGAAGCAGATAAGAAAAATTTGACACTGACCTTGGGTTACTCTCACCCAATCATTTTGGTGATCCCTGAAGGCATCGAGGTGACTATCACAAAAAATGTAATCAATGTTTCGGGTAATTCAAAACAAATCGTAGGTGAGTTTTCAGCATTGATTCGCTCTCAAAAATTGCCAGAACCTTATAAGGGAAAGGGAATTAAATATTCAGATGAGATTATTCGACGTAAGGCGGGGAAAGTCATGAAAGCCGCGGGATCTTAAACTAAATCTATGAGAATTGTATCGAATAAAAAGAGAATTGTAAGAAATTTGCGAAGAAAAAGAATTCGTCGCATAGTTTCCGGCACCCCGGAAAGACCTCGTCTTTCAGTCTTTAAAAGCGCGCAACACATTTATGCTCAGCTCGTAGACGATACCGTCGGTAAGAGTTTGGTGTCCGCGTCTTCTCTGAAACTAGCAGGAAAATCCAAGATGACCAAAAAAGATGTCTCCAAGGAGATCGGAAAAACGATCGCTAAAAAAGCAATTGAAAAAGGGATCTCTAAAGTGTCTTTTGATCGAAGCGGCTACCACTATCATGGGAGAATCAAAGCCTTGGCAGAAGGAGCAAGAGAAGCCGGCTTGGAATTTTAGTATTAAATATTTCAATGAATGGCCAGATTTAAAGGTAAACAAAGAGAAAGCAAGTCGGAGTTTGACCAGCAAGTTGTGGAGGTCAGTAGAGTTACTCGTGTTGTAGCTGGTGGCAAAAGAATGCGGTTCCGCGCATTAGTTGTTTTGGGGGACAAAAAAGGGCGAGTAGGTATGGGATTGAAGAAAGGATCGGACGTTTCGGAGGCAATAAAGAAAGCAGTGGCATCGGCCAGAAAAAAATTGATTAAAGTCAATATGACAAAAGGCACAATTCCGCATAAAGTTTTTGCTAAATTTAAAGCCAGTCAGGTAATGTTGAAGCCAGCTCCTCCCGGCACAGGTGTGATAGCCGGAGGACCGGTTCGCTCAGTCATTGAAGCGGCCGGAATTACTAATATTGTCAGTAAAATGCTCGGCTCTTCAAACAAAATCAATAATGTCAAAGCGGCTATCGTGGCTTTAAGCTCTTTGAAGAAACCGAGGTTTATAGAATCAAACAACGATTCAAAGCCGATCAAAGAAATTAAGGACAACGAGTCTAAATAGACTGGAAAACTTATGAGTTTATCATTACACAATTTGAAGTCTCATTTCTCGAAAAAAAAGCGTATGAGAATCGGGAGAGGTAATTCCGCGGGTAAGGGTACCTACGCAGGCAAGGGGATAAAAGGCCAAAAAGCCAGGTCAGGAGGATCCATTGCCCCTGGTTTTGAGGGAGGTAGAACTACGATCATTACGCAAACTCCAAAAGCCCGAGGAAAAGGGTTTATTTCTGGGCGAGTAGCTTCTCGGGGAATCAATGTGGAGAGGCTTAATATTTTCAGCGATGGTGAAGTGGTATCCTTAAGGAAGCTTGTTAAGGCAGGCTTGGTCAAGCACGGCCCGGTCAGAATTTTGAGTAACGGTGATTTGAAAAAAAAGCTTCAAGTTCAGGTATCCGCGTCGCCGCAAGCCATAAAAAAAATTGAAGATGCCGGAGGGTCAGTTAAAGTAAAGATAAAAGAAAAAATTGATAAATCTGTCAAAGAAAATGTAAAGAATTAAATAGTCAATTCCTTCGATGAACAAATTTATTCAAATTTTCAAACTCAAAGACTTACGAAATAAAATTATTGTGGTCGTTTTACTTTTGTCTGCTTCACGAGTTTTCGCGCACGTCCCGATCCCCGGGATAGATACTGAAAATTTGAAAAGTTTTTTTGATCAAAATCAATTATTCGGCCTACTGGATGTTTTTGCCGGTGGTGGACTTTCAAATATTTCCATAGCAATGATTGGGCTGGCTCCGTATATCACAGCTTCAATTATCTTTCAGCTACTAACCATACTCATTCCAAAATTACAAGAACTTTCCAAAGAAGGCGGAGAAGCGGGTAGAGCAAAAATAAACCAGTATACCAGATTTTTGACGGTTCCCTTGGCAGCTCTGCAGGCTTTCGGTACTATCATGCTTTTTTCTCGCGGTGGCGGAGGCGGCGGATTAATCGGAGTCTTGAGCCCTTTTGAGTGGTTTATGACTATTTTATCAGTAACGGCAGGCAGTATAATTATAATGTGGATTGGAGAACTTATTACCGAATACAATATCGGAAATGGAATTTCTCTTTTGATTTTTGCGGGTATCGTCGCGCAACTGCCACAGTTTGTACAGCAGTCTCTTGTGACATATGATGTCTCACGACTCCCGACGTATATCGGATTTTTGGTCATCGGACTTTTGGTCATAGCCGGGGTTGTCATGGTTACCGAGGCAACTAGAAATATTCCTGTATCTTACGCCAAGAGAGTTCGTGGAAATAAATTATATGGCGGTGTTTCTTCACATCTACCGCTGAAGGTAAACACAGCCGGAGTCATTCCGATAATTTTTGCCATCTCCGTTTTACTATTTCCCGGAATTATCGCTAACTTTTTTATCACAGTTAATAACGTGACAGTCGCGGGAATTGCTCAAAAAGTAGTTGATCTTTTTAATAATCAGACATTCTATGGAATTGCATATTTTGCTTTGGTGGTTGTATTCACTTTTTTCTACACTGCCATAGTTTTCAATCCGGAAGAAGTGGCGGAAAATGTCCAAAGGCAAGGTGGTTTTATCCCCGGGTTACGACCCGGTAGCCAGACCGCGCTTTTTTTGGATAAAGTGCTAAATAGAATTACTTTGGCAGGCGCAATTTTTTTGGGATTGATCGCGGTTCTGCCGTTTCTTTTTCAAGCATTTACAAATTCCGGCAATCTGGTAATTGGCGGTACATCACTTCTCATCGTCGTGGCGGTAGTAATAGAGACAATCAAACAGATTGACT
>Ga0155116_118_pt1 | contig 11526 bp, 14 predicted proteins | sample RifCSPhighO2_01_FD_106084 | JGI IMG/M metagenome (GOLD analysis project Ga0155116, IMG submission 106084) | Candidatus Doudnabacteria bacterium RIFCSPHIGHO2_01_FULL_43_23
TCACTGGTTAGTGCAAAATGAAAAAATTCAAAAGCCGATTCCGGTAACACCCTCGTCAATTCCTCTTTGGCGAAATATTCAAGAGCCTTCACATCATGGTCGGTGCGCTTCTCGATTTGCTTGACTTTCTTGGCATCATTGTCAGAAAAATTTTGATAAAGTTTGCGTGCGACGGTAATCTCTTTCTCGGAAAATGATTTTAATTCCTTTATTTTAGGCTCTTTAGATAACGCGATTAAATATTCGATCTCTACTTGCAAACGATATTTCATTAAAGCCTGCTCAGAAAAAATAGACGCAAGTTCTTGCACTTGGTCGTAATATCTTCCATCGAGAGGCGAAATAGAATTTAAGGAAGCTGGCATGAATTAAAAAATTTAATTACTGTCACCCCGATCCTTGAAAAGACTTGCGAGTCCCAAACGACGTCCAGTCTACTGATACTCGGATTTTATAGCCTCGATATTGTCTGAAATTTTAGTTTGTAAATCACTATCCACTATTCCAAAAATTCTGGCGCAAGCGTCTGCCACATTCGCGGGATCCAAAATAGTCATTACCGGAGTATCAGAGGGCATCTGCAACGAGGACTGTACATTGACCAGCATATCGGTTTTGTCCGCGAATGGCGGGCAGGCGATCACGGGGTGGATAGAATTTGCCGCCACTACTCCGGAAAGCCCATTCGAACGCCCCGCGATGGTTACATAAACCAAATCCTTCTCCTTATTGTATTCCTGTACAATAGAAAAAACCCTCTCCGGAACTTTGTGCGCAGACGCCATGTGGGTAATCGTGTCTAACTTCCACTTTTCCAAGTGTTTCTTGATTTTGTCTGCCCAAACTTCATCGGAAGGGCTTGCGATTATGAAGACGACTTTCATCGCTTGTTATATTCTAGAAATTAAATTGTGGGTATCTACTTTCGTGCTGATACTTTATATTAGAATAACAGATTTTTTAGACCGTGTAAATCAAATCTTCAAATTTCGCTTTATCCGTTCTATTACAGGCTCCTCAATGAATGGAAACTCGTTTCCAGTGATCGTCTCGTAAATCTTTATATACCGGCTGGCAAGCTCTATGACCATCTCAATGGGAGCCTCGGGAAGCAAATCGTCCTTATACGGATCGCAGTTATCTTTGAACCACAGACGCAAAAATTCTTTGTCGAAATTTTGAGGTTCTTCACCTGACGCTATTCTGCTTTCGAAGGTATCGGCAAACCAATAACGCGAGGAATCAGGGGTATGGATTTCGTCTATCAATATGATTTCGCCGTTTTCAATTTTCCCGAATTCATACTTAGTATCAACGAGGACCAGGCCTTTGTCTAGCGCTTGCTTTTGCCCGAACTCAAAAAGTTCCAAAGCTTTTTTTGAAACAAAATTCCAGTCTTCTTCTGATAAAAATTTTTCTCCTACAACCTCATCGGCGGTCAAATTCCTGTCATGCTCTTCGAATTTGGTGGAAGGAGTAATAATATTTTTTGGTAACTTTGTGTTTTTTTTCATTCCGTCAGGCAAAGTAATTCCCCCAAAATCACGCTTGCCTGCCTGATAGTTGGTCCAGATGGAAGTTCCGGTAACTCCGGTCAAATAGCCGCGCACGACCATCTCCACGGGCAAAACCTCGGCTTTTTTGCCAACTATAACATTGGGATCCGGCACGTCAATGAGATGATTGGGGATGATGTGCCTGGTTTTTTCAAACCACCAGGACGAAATCCCGACCAGACTTTGGCCTTTAAAAGGTATAGCAGAAAGAATCCGGTCAAAGGCGCTATACCGGTCAGTGGTTACCAGAACGGCTTTGTCTTTTGTAAAATAACTATCCCGAACTTTGCCGACCTTCTTTTCGCCTAAGCCGAAAAAATTGGTTTCTGTGATGACGTTTTTCAAGTTTTTTTCGATGATTGCTTTGTCCATGTTTTTTATATGTTACAAATTACATGACTATGGTTTTCTCTCTTTCCGGACCAATCGAAACCATGTCTATTGGCACCTTTAAATCGCGCGCTATAAATTCCACGTACTTTCGCAAATTTTTTGGCAATTGGCTGTATTTTGTAACATCTCCGTAACCGTTTTTCCATCCTGGAAATACTTTGTATACCGGCTTACAGGCGCGGTATACCGTCAGGTCAGCAGGCATATCTTTCAAAATTTTATTCTTGTACTTATAGGCCACACAGACCTTGATTTCCTTGAGATTATCCAAGACGTCGATTTTGGTTATTGCAATAGAAGTAAGGCCATTGATTCCTCCGGCCTGACGCAATTGCACAAGATCAATCCAACCGATTCTTCGGGGCCGACCTGTGGTGGTGCCATATTCAGCCCCAGTCTTTCGGATATAATCGCCGATAGCATTCTTTTGCTCGGTCGGTAGTGGTCCGCCTCCAACTCGGGAGAGATAGGCTTTTACCACGCCGATGACTTTGTCTATCTTTTTTGGTCCGACTCCCGCGCCTGTAAGTACCGCTCCAACAGTGGTATTGGACGAAGTGGTAAAAGGATATACGCCATGATCAACGTCAAGCTGGGCGCCTTGCGCGCCTTCGAAAATGACTTTTTTATTATGATCTAGGGCCGAGTTGATAATCTTTGGAATATCCGCCAAATACTTTTTCATTCTCTTTGCGTGTTTTTTGTAAGCCAAAAAGATTTTTTTCTTATCAACTTTAACCTTTGACCCATAAACCCCTCGCAACTGTTTGGTTTTGAGATCGACCAGTAAATCAAATCTTTCCTGAAAATATTTTGGATTGATAAAATCAATCGCCCTGATTCCAATTCTTTCGTATTTATCAGCATAAGTCGGCGCTATGCCTCGATGCGTGGAAAGTGCTGAAAGATTTTTTTTTGCCTTATACGCGTCGGAAATGCCGTCTAGATAGACGTGAAATGGAAAAATAATATGCGCGCGTTCAGAGACCAAAAGTTTAATCTTGTGTCCCTCTTTTTCCAGGCTGTCAATTTCTGTAAACAAAGCCCGTGGGTCAATTACGACTCCGTTACCAATGATTATGGTATTTTTTTTATGAAGCACTCCCGAGGGTAGCAAGTGTAATTTAAAAATTTTCCCGGCGGTAACTATCGTATGGCCGGCGTTATTTCCACCCTGAAAACGTACAACAAAATCAGACTGGGCGCCGTAATAATCAGTCACCTTGCCTTTGCCCTCGTCGCCCCACTGCGCGCCCAAGATGACCAAAGATTTCCATTTATTTTTCATATAGCGATGCGAATATTACTGACAATATGCGAATGACGCGAAATAAACTGTGGTATGACTCGAGTATCAAAGTATCAAACTAATCACGCTCGCAACTTATCACAACATTTTCCAAAAGTTTTGCCACGGTCACCGGTCCCACTCCGCCCGGCACGGGGGTAACAAGACTTGCTTTTTTGGCCACCGAATCAAAATCAATATCGCCACCGATTTTTCCGTCGGTAAAAGTAATCCCCGCGTCAATCACCACCACACCATCTTTGACCATGTCGCCAGTCAATAAATTTTTCTGGCCTACCCCGGTGATAATGATATCCGCGGTTTGGGTAAAGTCGGCCAAATTTCTGGTACCACGCCCATGCACTGAAAGCGCCACCTTCTCATGCGTAAGCATTGACGCCAGTGGTCTACCGATCAGATCGCCACGACCTATCAGACACACGTGTTTATTCTCAAGTGCTATCTGATAATATTTCAAAATTTCCATAATAGCTCCCGGCGTAGGCGGAACGATCGGACTGACATTCATCATCACTCGTCCCAGAGCGCAATGCGAAAGACAATCAACATCAAGCCGGATATCAATATTGTCTACAATTTCACGCGTGTACGGCCAGAGAGATTCCGGCACCGGCAACTGGACAATGAGGCCGGAAAGCTTGCGTTCTTTTTGCGCTTTTTTGATTTCTGCAATCAGTTCGTCTTTGCCAATGTTGGCAGGATACTCAAGTTTGTAAAATTCCACTCCTATTTGTTCTGCCGCTTTCTGCTTTTGCCTGACGTAGGTATGTGACGGCTTGTCGTCACCCACCAAAACAACCGCCAATGCCGGTTGTTTATTTTGCTCATTCAGCGCCTTTACTCGCTTCTCAAGGTCCTGCAAAATCTCGGACGCTATCTTCTTTCCGTCTGCTATGTTTGACATATTTACAAATTCATAATAACACGTCGTTTCGCGCTTAGCAAAAAAAAGATCGTCGTTTTAAGACGATTATGCTTCGGGTTTTTGTGATGGCTTTTGAGGAGGCTCTCGACCATCTTCGCGACTCACAGAGGAACGAAGCCCTGGGGAAAGTCCTCGAATTTGAGCCAATTGATCCACTACGGTAGAATCGCACGCGCGCGGACCATCTGGACCATCGAAAGATACTCTTTTTTTCATGATTGATTCCTCCTCGCAGATTGTGACTAAATAATACCATGACTTGACTTTGTAATCCAGAAAAACTAAAATTCTTTTGAATAAGGAGGCGGGAAATGATTACGACTATCATCGTGAGCCTACTGATTTTTTGGGGTATAGTATCTCTGCAAGCGAAAGAATCTTGCGAGAATACGGTCCGAGTGATCAAGACCGAAAGGTCCCCCGGTATCTGGATAGATACCAATATGCCGCTCCTCTCACGCGACGCCAACTACAAACCACCGATTGAGGAAGCAATCCTGAAAACTGGCAAGATGCAAGATCTCCTGCAAGCAAAATTCCTGGAAGAACAGGGCAATTGGCAGGTAGACGGATGTTGGATCGTTCTGGTGGAGCCGTCAAAAAATTACCTGCAAATTATCGTTCGTCTAGTCAAACAAAAGACCTATCTCAAAAAACACGGGGCGGCCGAAGAAGTTCGAGTAAAGCCCAACTCGCTAGACATCGATGATCAGTTTTTCGAGGATAACGCTCCCGCCATCGTACACGAAGTTCTAAAAAAAATCGGGAAACCGATCCCGAACAAATAAACCTCGATCACCCGCGGACCTTCGACCGGCGGGTTTTTTTATTTCATTCTTCTTGGCGCTTGTGGGATATAACGCGCGCTTGAAAAAACGACAATAATTTCTAAAATCTATATTTATTAATGAAAACAACTATTTAACTTTACTCGCAAAACTACTTTTTCCTAGACTCTCGGTCAAAATTGGCGAGTTTATTTTGCAAATCTCTTACACTTTCATCTAATGCATCGATTTGTCTTCCGTCTATAGCATCATACTTGCCAGTTTTTTCCGCGTTTGTTTGCGCGTTGTCTCTCAACGTCGCCAATCTTCCGCTTTCTGCCCACAATCTTTCCTCTATTTCCTCACGAGTCTCCCCTGTCTCTTCGCCCTCTTTCGCTTTTTGTCGTAGTTTCCTCATTTCTCCTTCAACGTCTATCTCCGGACCTCCGACGGTTTCTCTATTTATCATAAATTTATTGTTAATTATTTTTCTAATATTTCCCTCTCCCATTGCGGAAGAGATGTTAAGGGTGGATGTTATTAAAACTAGAAAAATTTTTTAGAATATAAATTTCTCCTATCAGCATCGGCCAGCGTCAAAATCACCGTCTGTAAAAAACCCAGTGGCGCGTACGGAATCGCACCAAGCGTTGCATGAATTTCCATAGATAGAGTACTCTTGCGCGCATGGTCTTGCAAATGATAGATTTCATGATGCATAACGAAATTTTTCGCTGACTTTGGCAAATCATCTCGAACTAAGGCAAATTTTGTACCCAGTTCTGTCGTTGCCATGCCAAAGAGTGGCGAAATGGCATGCTTCGGACGAAAAAGCACTGTATAGATTTCATTGTTTAAAGTTGCGGTATACTCAACATCGCTTTGCTTTTCAAAAGTTAACCCGGAAATCTTTCGGGCGTTAATGAATATCATTATTGCTAAGATAACAATAACTAGAATTAAAACCTTTAAAAAAGTAATTTTTTTGAGTTGCATTGATTCAAATATACATTTCGGACTATTTTATTATAACAAATTGTCAATAATTAGCTAAACGCAAACCATCTGTAAGGATGAATGAACTCGCCCTTGCATTTATAGCCTAATATATGCTATGCTCCCATCATCCTGTATTAAGCATATAAATAGGACAAAAGTCTTTATTAAGTGTGTGGTCGAGACAGGGCATAAGTAATTTGAAGTTTAGGCGTAATATATTTACTCCACACACTTCAATAAGCAATATTGTAGAAGAAAATGGCAAAGAAACTATATGTAGGTAGCCTGCCTTACGAAACAACCGATGAGGAGTTGAGAGAACACTTCTCGTCCGCGGGCGCAGTCTCTTCTGCTAATATCATCATGGACAAGTTTTCCGGTCGTAGCAAAGGGTTCGGATTCGTAGAATTCGAAAACGATGCAGACGCCGACAAAGCAGTCGAACAGTTCAATGGTAGCGAGCTTGGTGGCCGCAAACTAGTGGTCAACGAAGCCCGACCAATGACTGATCGAAAACCTCGTGGTGGTGGCAGTGGTGGTTTCCGCGGTGGTAACGGTGGTGGTGGCCGAGGTGGCCGAGGCGGATTCAACAGAGGTGGAAGCGATTTCTAACTCTGAAAATAAAAAAGACCCCGAAAGGGGTCTTTTTTTAGTACTTTGGTAACTCCTCCGATCCTTTGAAAAAAAACCGATGAAAAATAAGCTTACATCGGAATTATCAGTACCCGGGAGGCAATGAAGGAGTTGTTTGTAAGGGTGTGGCGCTATCATTTTGATCATCCAAAAAATTGTCTTGCTGTAATGTAAACTCGCCCATTGCTCCATTGATTTCCACTGTATAGCGCCCGGCCTTTAGCCCATAAACAGACAAAGGGATACTTTCCTCAAAAGGCGTTAAGACTTGAGCGCATATCTCCGCGACTTCTTTAGTCTTTATACTCACGGTGAAATGATTGTACTGCCTTATTTCATTAATGTCACCAATTTCAAAGCACGGGCTTGGAAGATTACCTTTGACAGTCGCTCGAATCTGTACGGGAAATGATTCCAAAACTAAAATGTCAATTTCGTCTACCAAGGCCAGTACACTCTTTTCATCCGGCTTTACAACTTCTGAATCTTGGTTCTTTCTTCCACTTTGTACCGCAAAATAAATTACCCCGGTAACAAAAATCAATAAAGGTAAAATCCAAACTTTTTTCAACATGTTTTTAATCCTCAATTAAACCATCCTCCACTTTTTTTCTTTTTTTATAAATCCGCTCATAGATTTCATCAAAATATTTACCCATCGGTCGTCCTTCGTGATTGCTTCTGATAGTCTCACGGATTAGCTGCGCAATCGAGACAACTTTTATGTTTCGAGCGCGTTTTTCTCTAGTCTGTTCAATAGTATTTGTCACCACCATCTCCTGAATCGGCGAAGCTTTTATCCGGGCAATGGCTTTGCCGGAGAATACGCCATGAGTAGCGTATACCAAAACCTGCTTAGCGCCTTTTTTCTTAAGCAATTTGGCCGCCTCGGTAATGGTGCCTGCCGTATCAATCATGTCATCAATCAAAATACAAATCTTGTCACGCACTTCACCGATGATATAGCCGACTTTGGCCTTGGCCCCGGCATGTGTTCTCCTTTTATCAATTATCGCCAATGGCGCGTTGATATGCTTGGCCAGTTGGCGCGTGTTGGCCACTCCACCGGCGTCCGGGCTCACCGCGACTACATTTTTCAGTCGACGATCCAGAATGTGCTCCGCGAAAAATGGCAAATATTCAATGTTATCAGAGGCGACGTCAAAAAATCCCTGAATCTGCGCTGCGTGAACGTCAAACATCATCACCCGTCCCGCTCCCGCTTTGGTAATCATATCGGCAACCAGCTTGGCAGAAATCGGCTCACGAGGTATAGTCCGTCTATCCTGGCGCGAGTAGCCAAAGTATGGTATCACAGCGGTAATCATCGTCGGACTGGACCGCTTCAAGGCATCCAAAATCAATAGAAGCTCCATCAAGTTCTGGTTAACATCCGGTGAGGTTGGCTGAATGACATATACATCCGAACCACGTACTGATTGTTCAATATGTACATAGATTTCCCCATCTGTAAATCGCTTAATTTCCACGGGGGTCAAATCAACTTTCAAAAGCTTTGCCACTTCTCGCGCCAGAGGTTCATTCGCTGTCCCTGATATTATCTTGAGACTATTATTGATCATAACGTAACACTTTTTTACTTAACATGCGCATATTTTATTATGTCTTATTTACCCAAAATATTCAAACAAAAAACCGGCGATTGACAGGTAGTGAATGTTCTGTTAATATTATGACAATTTCTATGTGTTGGAGGAGCTATGTTAAGAAGACTTGGATCGCTTGCCCCCAGGAGAGCTACTGACGAGACTTTGTCTCCGGTGGTAGTTCTGATAGAAGCTTTCGGTCACTCAATGAGCATCGAGGAGGCAAGCAGTATCATTGACCAACTACAGGATATTATCCCTAGGCCCATGATAAAGACTCAATTCCGAGACGGGTTAAGAGTAATCTTTTCACGGTTGGGAAGAGTAGTTGCCGACCATCAGATTGATACGGCAGCTCATGATCTGTGTCGGCTTTTGGGAAAAGCAACAAACTGATCCGATGATACTCGATCGAGCTGTCTACCCAGACGCTCGGTTTTTTTTACGAAAAAACCTCTTGGCGGAGAATCTAGTTCATGCTAAGGTAAAATTCTTGGCGTTTAGTTTATATAATCTTGCTTGGCCGTAAAATTCCTCCAATAACCAGAGGTTACAAGTAAATATATTACCGCCAATAAATGCAGGGCTCCCGACAGCATCACGCAGACGAAAAAAATCGATTCGTTCCAGCCCAGATATTCCGCCGCCGTGAAAGGTTCTTTCTCGCCGCTTAATCGCCATCCAAACATATAGGTGATAAAATCCAGAAACATAAGCGACATGAAAATAAATATCGTATTCAAATAAAAATTCTTGACTCTGAATATTTTGAATAAAAATAGCACAAGCAAACCACCAATGGCGATGAGCCAATTGGTCCCCGAACCCATCAAGTATATCCAGCCGTGCTCTTTGTATGAACTGCCACCGGTGTACCGAACTGATCCAAAATTATTTTCAAATCCCGAAAATTTGACTTCCGGGTAGACTTCAACGCCCAAAAGTTTGACTCTAAGTATTTCACCGTCATAGCGCTTGGCCATCAAAACGTGGCCTGTCTCATGAGTTATCAATGTCAAAAAAACCATCACCACCCCAATGAAACAGAAAATAAAAATTCGTCTGATAACTTCGTTACTCATTTTGAAAATTGACTGATTATTATACTCCCTTCTAGAACCAAGATTTTGCCTACTGCTTGTATCCTCTGCTGGCCAAATATTTAATGTGCCGTTGCCTTAAAGAGGCAAACTTCTTTCTGTCAAACTGCAGGTCTTGAACTGTTTTTGCCGCGTATTGCGCACCGAGCAGATGGGGCATAATCACGTAATCTACCCCTTGCCCATAGAGCGACTCGGTGTCGGCTACGGTATTGGCGACCGCGACTACAATTACTCCCCTCCGCTTGCTCTTCACATGACTCAAAATCAGCCGGTTGGTTTCGTAGTCCGGAATAGTAGAAACCGCCAGCTTGATTTTGGAAAAATTCATAAGCCTCAAAAATTCGATATCGCTCGCGTCCCCATATTCAGCAGGCACGTTGCTTTGTTGCATTTTTTCAATGACTTGAGGGTCATAATCAATGAGCAAATATGGTCTCTTCATAGACTGGAATGTTCGTAAAAAATCATAACCAATACGGTTATGACCAAAAAGCACCAGTTCCGGGTTGCTTACAGTCAGTTCCATTTCTTGGGTATTGCGTTTCTCAAAGATTGATAATATGGGGGACAAAAATGAAAACAGTCTTTCCGAATATGTAATCATATAGGTGGAGATCAAAATTGTTATCAGACCGACTAGAGTCGCAAGAGACAAGATTTCCTGGCCGATATGGCCGTAACTGACTCCCAGTACAATCACAATCAGTGAAAACTCGCTGATCTGCGCCACGGTCAAACCGGTCTGAAAAGACGTTTTCTTTCGATAACCGAGCAGTCCCATAATAATCAACAAAATCAAAGGATTACCAATAAGTACAAATAAGGAAAGCAAAATTGCGTTGCCAAAAATTCCTTCGGTACCGGAGATGACCATTCTCGCGCCCAATAGCACAAAAAATAAGACAATGAAAAAATCTCGCAAGGGTTTGAGGCGAGAATGAATTTCGTCATGTGAAGGCAGGATGGAGAGGGTGGCTCCGGCGATCAAAGCTCCGCTTTCCAAAGAGAACCCGACCGCGCGAAACATGCCGGCAAGTCCCAGTCCCCAGGCAATGGCAAAAAGAAAAAGCAATTCTTGAGATTTTGCGACAAATCGGTTGATCCGTTTGAACAAAAAATATGCGATTAAATATACTACTATCAGGATAGTTAGACCTTTGATAATACTGACTGCGACTATCATTGGTGAATTATCCGGTACGGAAAAAACCGGGACAAAAAACAAAATTAACACCGCGACAAAATCCTGTACCAGCAGAAATCCGATTGAAATTTTGCCATATAATTTCTCCAAATCTCCTTTGTCAGAGAGAAGTTTCAGAATGATTATAGTACTGCTAAATGCCAAGCCGATGGACAGGTACATGGATTCAGCGAATCCAAATCCCAAAGCCGTAGTAATGATCCATCCGATAAAAAAAGTGAAGATTACCTGTCCAAGACCCGTCAAGAGGGCAACCTTACCGAAAGTCTTGATGGCCTGCGGAGTGAGATTCAGGCCGACAATAAAAAGCAAAAACGCGATGCCGATTTCACTGAAAAGATTCAAAACTTCTTCGGATTTTATTACATCCAAAAAAATCGGCCCGCCGATGAGTCCGGTCAAAATATAACCAACAATGAGCGGCTGGCGCAGATAGCGCATTACAAAGGCCAGAGCCGTGGCCAAAACGACTAAAATTGTCAGTTCAGTGAATACTGTCAATTTATTTTTATTTCAAGCGTGAATTAAAAGGTTAATAAAATAATTGCCATACTGTATGGCAGTGAGTAGGCTTGTGATCATCGTGACAACCAAACACCGGTAAGATTATTACCAAAGCCGAAACAGCAACGAGTATAACAATTACCAAAGATTTCCAATTATATATCCATTTCATACCTTTACATTACATCAAGCGACGACTATTTTCCAGTCATGTTAGCTGGGCAACTATTTCAAAGATTCCGCGAAAAATTCTTCAGAACTATTCATAAAGTCAGACCAATCAGACCCAAACTCATGTGGCGCGCCCGGGTATATTGTCAGCTCCACTTGCTTGCCCAAAGCATTCAGTAAGTCGCGTGTCTCTTCCGACCACTCCAAAGGTACGCTTTCATCAGTGGTGCCATGAAAAATCCGTATAGGTGCTGTGATTCGCTCAAAAAAATTTTCCGCATTAACATTTTTCCAAAAATCAGGTGAATCATCGGGGCTTCCGTATAGATTCGCGATCTGTTCTGCTGATTCCGGC
>Ga0155116_117_pt1 | contig 11281 bp, 8 predicted proteins | sample RifCSPhighO2_01_FD_106084 | JGI IMG/M metagenome (GOLD analysis project Ga0155116, IMG submission 106084) | Candidatus Doudnabacteria bacterium RIFCSPHIGHO2_01_FULL_43_23
GATAAAATCTGGATAACATTTAACAATTGACAGTTGACAGAGTCACAGGTCAAAGGTAATAAGTCAAAGGTAAAAATGGATTTAACCAATATAAATGATTTAAAAAGCTTGCTGGGTAAGTTCAAAATCAAGCTGTCCAAAAAATTGGGCCAGCATTTTTTGGTTGACGGAGATGTTTTAGAAGATATTTTGAGCGTGGCTGATTTGAAAAAATCTGACAATGTACTGGAGATTGGCCCGGGAGTTGGCACTTTGACCGTAGCCCTTGCCGGCAGATGTCAGAAGGTGGTTGTAGTGGAAAAAGATAAAAAATTATTAAAGCCTTTAGAGATTTCCTTGAGAGGTTTTCACAATGTAGAAATTATCAACGATGATATATTGAAATTCAACCTCCTTTTTCTTCCCCCCTTTGATAAAGGGGGGATTGAGGGGGGTTACAAGCTCGTTTCCGACATTCCTTATTACATTACGGGAAAAATTTTGAAAATGTTTTTGACGGCAAAAGCTAAGCCCTCACTGATGGTGGTTTTAATCCAAAAAGAAGTCGCGGAAAGGGTTACGGCAAAAAAGGGGCAAATGAGCATACTGGCGCTAAGCGTGCAGTTTTATGGTGAGCCAGAATTGGTCAGGACCGTTTCTCGTTCAGCTTTTTTTCCGGAGCCGGAAGTGGATTCGGCGATTTTAAAAATTAAAGTTTTTGATAAGCCGAGATTGCAAGTTGACGAGCGATTGTTTTTTCGGTTGATAAAAATCGGCTTTTCAGCGAAAAGAAAAAAACTCGCGAATAATTTGTCAGCCGGTCTAAAGATAACCAAACCCGAAGCTCTGGCATTGTTGGAAAAAGCAAAAATAAAAATTGACGCAAGAGCCCAGGAGTTGTCTTTGGAGGATTGGAAGGATTTGTATGATGAAGCACAGGGACTATAAGTTGTTTCGAGCAGTATTTCCCAATTTAAAGTATAATAATGGTAATAAACTTGTATGATAGACAAAAGCAAACAAAACTTAAAAATTATCCAGCAAGCATTTCTGGAGTTTCAGAATAAACTTGCAGAATCGAAGCTTGAGCAACGAGGAATACTGACAGATTTTGTTCGGGGTTTGGAGCAAGAGAAGATAGCGAGTTTACGAAAAAAATTGCAAGGTTAATATGGCGTCATTTTCCGAACAACCGAATATCTCCCCAACTGAGCGTGGATCATCGCCGCCTGACGCGGAAGTATTAGAGTCGCAAGAAAACAAGATCGAAACCCAGTCTAATACTCCGGAAAAAACCGAAGCACAGGAGCTTGCCAGTATGGATGCCGGCGCGGATACTGAATTCCAGTCTTTTGAGACGGATCAACAAACAAGAATTGATGGAGCGCTAAGAATCGGCGCAGACCTCGGTTTTTCCGAGCCTGATTTGAGAACCCGCATGGAATCTACTGGAACTCGTTCTGCGCTGGACGGTATTAAAGCCAAGGCAAATGACGCTTACAAAGGATTTAAAAAAGTTTTAGCCATTGGTCTCGGTGCGGTAGCTCTCTCTACAGCGCAGGAAGCCAGACCCGCAACTGCCTATGGCGAAAAGCTGATTGTGGACAACGCCCAGGAACAAGTTGTGGACACAGCAATGCTAGCCCAGGCAACAAAACCAGAGTTGGAAACTCCCAGGGTAACTAGTATTGATGAGGCGCCTGAAACGCAAAATACACCACCGTCAGAAATTACGATGGAACAAAAATCGCCTGCGATATCAGAGGAGGTAAATCAAAAAACCGCAGAGACAGACAGCGAGCAAGAAACAGCGTGGCGAACCGAGTCAGATATCATTGAGGATGTCTTTGAGAAAGACGCTGAGCTTACCTATGTGGGAGCTGGGAGCGCGGAGCATTTTTCTGTACTGAATGTTGGTAATAACACTTCTGTACAGATAGATATACATAGGACCCGAGAACTGGCAAAAGGCAAAAGCGATATCGTTTCGATTCATACACATCCACTCGCCTCGTATGAATTTTTAGGATATTCAAAGGAACAAATTCAGCAAATGAGGGATGGAGAAATTCCCATTCCGCAAACACCACCGAGTATGATGGATTTTCGCTCCTCTTCCTTGATCGACTACTATTTGAAAAAAGATAACAAGGACATACACACTACACATCGAGTCTACGAACCGACCGGCATGTGGGATATTCGGCTTGACGCAAAGCATCCATTTGTACGCTACATGCAGAAAGGCAACAAGGCTTTAGACCGAGCTGTACGCGAAACATTTTCTAAATTAACCCCCGAAGAAAGAGCCAAGCTCGGCGTCAGTTCAAAAAAAATTAAAAGCTTGGCTGACATACCGAATCTCAAACCGCAGATACTAGAAGATGCGCTGGTAGAAAACAAATACGCGAAAAAATCTCAAGGTATCGTATGGGATGCAGAAGAGGTATTGAATGATATGGAAATGGTAGCCGTAGAACTACGAGCGGCAACGAGCGCAAGTCATTCACCAGAAACCATAGATGGGCTTATGCGTATGTATCAGGGGTTGTGCAAACGCAACGGCATAGATGTTAAGTACACTCCCTATCAGCCCAATAGCCGTTAACTAGAAAACTCATGGACGAGCCGGAGGTGGATTCAAAAGATTAACCTTTTGATTACAGGGCCAATCCTAAATCCGAGGGGGGGCTTCATAAATGATTTTTTTAAAATCGTAAAAGCGGGCTTTTCAGCGAAAAGAAAAAAACTCGCGAATAATTTATCAGCCGGATTAAAGATAGCCAAACTCGAAGCCCTGGCATTGTTGGAAAAAGCAAAAATAAAAATTGACGCTAGAGCCCAGGAGTTGTCTTTGGAGGATTGGAAGAATTTGTATGATGAAGCACAGGGACTATAAACTTTTTCGGGCAGGGGAATACTATCACATTTTTAATCGTGGCAATGCCAAACAAAATATTTTTCTTGATGACCGGGATTATCTGTTCTTTCTTAAGCGGTCTCGAGAAAACATAGTTCCCGAGAAGGTGCCCTTCTCGCAGAGAAGGGCACCTTCTCCAGGTGGATACGTCAGAAAAGATACGCCTCCGAATTCGTTTGCGCTGGTGTGTTATTGCCTTATGCCCAATCACTTTCATTTGCTAATAAGGCAAGACACTGATTTATCAATCAGTAATCTAATGTTGAAAGTAGTCACTAGTTATTCAAAGTATTTCAATCGTAGATATGATCGTGTAGGAAGTCTATTTCAAGGACCTTTCAAAGCCGTCAATATCTCAACCGATTCATACCTCCTTTGGCTTTCCGCCTATATCCATCAAAATCCCAAAGTCGCGGGATTGGTGAAAAACTTGGAAGCCTATCAGTGGAGTAGCTACCCTGATTTCGTTGGATTGAGGAACGGGACATTATGTGAGCAGGGTATAGTATTAAGCCAGTTTCAAGGCAGGGAAGATTATGCAAATTTTGTTGAGAATAGTTATGAGAAGATTAAACAAAGCAAAGAGGTGAAAGAGCTGTTTTTAGACTAGTCCCAGAGAAGGGCACCTTCTCGGTGAGAAGGTGCCCTTCTCTGTTTCTTGCAAAAATGAGAAATCATTACTATAATAATTAGAGAAAACAAGATTTTTTATGCAAACTAAATCAATCAAAAATAATCTAATCTATGTTATTTCAGTTATTTATTTAATGGGGCTACTTTTTTTGGGTTCAGTTAGCGCCGAAGAAACAACACAGGCGCACAAAAATGGCGAGTTAGTGATATCAAACGGGACAGTGTATCTAATCAAAGATGGAAAAAGGTTTGGATTCAAAACCGCCGAAGAGTTTATTTCACACGGATATACGTTTGATATGGCGCTTACCGCCAATTCCTGGGATTTAGCGCTTCCTTACGCGGGGGAGATGACTGCCAGAGATGGATCGTATGTATTGGATACCAGTGATGGAAGGACGCTTTATTTTATCTATCAAGGAGTGGCCAGGCCCCTTGCCCACTCACTTTTTTTAACGACTTTAGGGTTGCAGGGCAGAAGTTTTTTTCAGATAGATTTGAGTAGTTACCCCAAAGCCCAGACTACCGGTTTTGAATATCTTTACTTGAGTCATCCTAGCGGGGCTTTGATTATTAAATCAGGTGACAGTACTATTTTTCAAGTCACAGACTCGGGACTTAGACCTTTCTCTGCTTTTAGCGTATTTCAATCTTACAGGTATGATTTTAGCATGGTTCTGTCCGCTAACTTGGAAGACGGTAAGTTACCAGTGCTTCAACCAATCGAATATCGTAACGGGTCGCTTCTTAATGACAAGGGAACGATTTTTTTGGTGGTGGATGGAAAAAAATATGGATTCAAAACTTGGGAAAGTTTTGTCGCTCGAGGATATTCTTTAAACGCGGTCATTGAGGGTGATACAACCGGTATTTCGGAAGGAGAATCATTCCAGTAGTTTTACGGAAATATTTTATAATCACAAAAATGCCCTTCGACATACGAAGGGCATCTTTTATATTTCAGTACTTCAAAAAAATCTTTACTCTGGGGGCGGTGGAGGACTACATTCACCAGCAGAACTAAGAGGATCGCATATGTCGGGGAAGTCCAGGGGATCAAAATCATTTCTTTCTTCTTCATATATACTGTCCCCATCGTAAGATTCACCGGGAGGCTTTCTACACGAAATTCCTTCTGAAGGATCAGTTAAGCAACTTGTACCAATCGGCCATATTACTCCGTCTGCTTCCGGCATGGTTGATCCGTTAATGTCGCAGAAATCCCGCCACATATTATCGGCAGCATGAAAATATTTTCCCAGAGACCATGCCGATACTTCCATTCGGTATTCGCGGTATTGTTTGGAAATAAAGAAAAGGTAGTAAAGCTTGGCGGGATTCGGCGGGCCAACTTCTATGTAATAGTAGGGGATTACGATAACAAATATAGGAGGCGGGACTTTTTTCAAGCAGAAATTTAAATCCTTTACTAAAATTTTTCCGCCAAAAGGCGGGGTGAGCTCCAGTGAAAAAAAGTCGGGTAGCGGTGGCAAGCCGGGTATTCCGGGTATGGCTTGAGCTTGAGCATTGTTATTGATGATTGAGCGCTCGCTCGAAAGAGGTGATATCAAAATCACGCCCGTTATTAGAATTAAAAATAGAATTTTTATTGTTTTTTTCATTTCGTGATTCCTTCAGTTTGTATTGCTCTGATAATTATAGCATTTAGAAAGTCCTTGTAAAACTTCAAGGGACTAAATTTATGATTTTTATTTGACAGAGAGAAAAATATGTGATATAATAACTATGAAAGGTAAAAGAAAAAGCTAGGGTTTTAGGAAACAAAAATAAAAAATAACTGAAAATATGGCTCAAAACCACCAGTTAAACAATGGTGAGACCGTTTTTTTGACAATGCGGATAAAAATTTTCGTGGCTTTTTTAATAGTCTCGGCAATATTGGTAGCCGGGTATTTTTTATACTTTAAGGATAACCAGAATGACAACAGTGTGGGGGATAGCAATACAGAAACGCCCGAGCTTTTACCGGAGTCTTGGCTTGTAAAATATTTTGGTATTTCCAATCAGGATGATCCGTCTGTGGGAGGAGTGGAAGGCGACCCGGATGGGGATTTATTGATTAACCTTCAAGAATATTCGCGTGGCACAAATCCTCTTTTGGCTGATTCCGATGGAGACGGAAATACGGATGGAATGGAAGTCGCGTATGGTACTGATCCATTAATTCTTGATGGACAAGAAGGGAATTTTGAGGACGTAGAGTCGGTCATAAAAGAAATGGGGGACAATTTGGTTTCGACAAATCTTATAGACGCGCAGGAAATCAATGGTGTTCTCCGGATGGATGAACCGCTTGTGTTACCACAGATTTCAGATTCAGAAATCAAAATCGTCTCCGCGACCCCGGAAAGTTTCCAAACCTATGTGACTAGACTTACACCTGTTTTAGAGCAATATACAAGCGGAGAATTCGATACCAGATTTTACGATCTTTTTAATGCCACAGGGGAGGCTGGTCTGGCCCCTTTCCGATCTATGGTAGATGGTATTGTAGCGGAGCTTAAAGCTGTGCCCGTGCCCAGCGATCGCGTGGAGAGTCATAAAGTTCTATTAGTTTTCTTTCAAACTACCAGAGACGTAATTGGATTACAAGAACAAATAATCGCGGAGCCGGAAAATAATTCCTTGTGGGGAGATGTTTTTTATAACGCTCGAATATTAATGACTATGGTGGAGACCGTTGATGGCATTGTAGGCAGTTAACCTAAAAATAAAATTTATTTAAAAAGACATGGAACCAAAGCTGAAAAAATTGCCTCGATATCACAAATTCGTTTTGGTATTTATTTTGACTTCGTTTTTCGCGCTTCCCTTTTTGAATATATCAATATTTACTTCCATACCAAAAGCGCAGGCACAGAGATTGCCCAATATACCTCTGTCTGTCCCGAATGAAGAACCAAACTTTGGACGAGAGTGCGGTGACGAAATAGACTTAAAAGACATAGACGCAGTACTGGATTGGTTTAACGGAAAGGGTGGAGAGTGCGTCCCTATTAAGGTAGACGCGGATCCGTATCGTTTTCAACGTGAGCATGCCAAAGCATTTCGGACATTTTGGTTGATACGTCTTTCAAAGACTATCCAAACTTTGGTCGCAAAAGCAATAGACAGCACATTTAAGATACAGGATTACCTTGGCTACGTCGGATTAGTCTCCGATTATATATATTTCAACAGATTCCTTTTTGAAAAATTGAATATTCCAGAAGACCGGCTTTTGACAAGCATAACTTTTTACAAGCAATATAGCGGGAACGGACCAAATTTTCGAGATGCGGTAGAAGGCAGTACTTTTGGCTCGTTTTTGAGAAATAAATCTATACAGACCGCTGGATTTAACCCGGATGCCGTGGATCCTGCAGATCCGGAATATTACCTAAAAATCGCGCAAGCCGGATCTTATCTTTCTTCTCCTTATGATTGGTATCATAATTATCAGGACAAGGCATTTATGGGGCGTAGCGAGGCAAAGTCAGCCGCCACGCTGGAAGTTTCGAATTCCGAAGGATATAAGAACTCACGTAGCAAGTCTGACTTAGATGCTTTTCTTAAGACCAAAGACCTTGGTTATTTCAAAGTAGGTAAGCAAACAATTCCTATTATGACTCCGGGAGGATACGCGGCCAAAGCAATTGAAGGCACACTTAATAATATTTTGGGTCTAAAACAGCCATTTAACGAAACAAACGTTACAGCCGCGTTTGTTGAGGGTATAATTAATGGAATTATAAATGGAGATATATTCCGAAACGGGGCTTTTGTGCCTGGTGATGTATATAGGACACCTCCAATTAAAAAAGAAACAAAAGAGCTGGCTGAACCTAAGGTAGATGAGGGCGCTCCTTAATTCTTTATTTTGATAATTTAGTAGTTCAGTTTGTACTCAATCCAAAATGATCGCAGTTAAGCAATTGTTCAATCGAAAATTTGTAAAATATTCAAAAGGCAAACTTTTGCCGGCATTTCTTGTCGTCGTAATAATTTTGTCCATGATTCCTATTTCCGTAAACGCGCAGGAATACGGAACCATTATTCTGGAAAAAGGGGAATCGTCTAGAACCGCCGATAACAACGCTACTGTTGTGACTTTCTCATATAATATCAATGGTGTTGCAGACGATGTAATTAGATTTGATTATTTCTGTGGGGGTGGCGTAGGGCCTAATTTTATTGTTCTCGGTAAATTTTCTTGTACTTACCCTGATCCGGGAGGTACTTTTCGAGTCAGAATATCAGGAACAGGGGAAGGCGGGGTCGAGCTTGTGTCGGCTTTTGTAGATATTACAGTTAAGCTTACCATTGACTCTGAAGGTAAAAAAATAGTCGAAATTCAAGTTATAGGCGCGGGGGACATGGCTGCCGAAAATCCCACAAGTGACGCCGGAGGACCTTTAAGCTCCATTCTGGTTGCAATGTTTGGTATTATTTCCGGTATCATCCGGCAGGTTTTAACTTGGACTTTTTCCTTCTTAATTTTACCATTTCTTCACGCTGCCACTTCTATTCATGTGGGCACAGGCTCATGTGGCGGGGGCCTGGGTGGCGGGGGCCTGGGATTTTTGGGAATAGCGTGCGATGGCTGGGAATATGTAAAGAACATCGCTAACTTGTTTTTTATTTTGTTTCTTATAGTTATTGGACTCGCCACAATTCTCCGGGTAGAAAATTATAATTACAAACGTTTGCTGGGCTATTTAGTATTAATGGCATTGCTTGTAAATTTCAGCCTGGTTATCGGTCAGGCGATTTTGCAAGTTGCCGACGTAGCGCAGGATGCATTCATCGGTAATTCTCGGGAAGAATTAAAGGGGTTGGCAAATGATTTAGTTCTACAAAGAAAAGGGTTTTTAGGAACGACAGATACGACCGGTGTCTGGGCTTTATTTCAAGGGAAATCGCCAAGAGGGGGGGTTGATATTTTGGTAGGACAAATGATTGATTTGGCAATTTCCATCCTTGGCTTTTTTGTCTTGGGAGCCATCACTTTTTTTCTACTGGTTCGATTGGTAGCACTCTGGGTGCTTTTGATTATATCTCCGTTTGCTTATGTTTTTTTTATAGTACCGGCAACAAAGAGCATGGCGACTCAATGGTGGACGCAATTTTTGAAATATGCTTTTTTCGCTCCCATTATGTTTTTCTTTATGGCTTTGGCGATAAGATTAAGCGCCGAGAAGGATAAAATTTTGGGTTCTCTTACACCGGCAGATTTTGGCAGTGATAGTCCTATTAGTTTATCAGTGGGCTTGTTTATTTTTAACAATTTGCAGGGTTTGGTTGTTTTGGCTTTTTTGTTCGCGGGATTGTTGGTGGCGCAAAAGTTTTCTATTATCGGCGCCGGCGCGATCGTTAAATTGGGCCAAAAAGCGGCTGCGTTGCCTTTTCTGCCAGTGGTTCTCGCCGGAGTGGGCGCAAAGAAACTTGCCGGCGCCGGCGCCGGCGCCGCCGCTGGCGCTTTCGGAAAGTATTATACTAGAACAACAGGAGAGAAAGCACGATATCATGAAGGGAAAGGCAATATGGGAAAAGCAGCGGCTTACAGAGTAGCGGCTTTTTTGAATCCAAAAGCTGCCAAAGAAACATGGAAAAGGAGAAGCGCGCAAACAGAGAAAGAATCATATACTCGTCCTGTCGCAGAGATGCATGACTTTTTAAACAAGTTTATGCCAACAGAGTGGCAGTATAAGAATGGTGTTCCTGTCGGACTTGGAAAAACCACTCATCATGGTCAACTTGCTCACGAGGCTGTAGTGGCCGATAAATTGAAAGAGATAAATAGCGCCGGCCCTGATGAAACTGATTCCGCAATAATCGCGGTAGACGCGCTTCAGAGAGGTAACCAAGAGGAGGTAGAAGCGGCAACAAAACACCTGATATCCACTAACCGTCAAGATGATACTTGGGCGCACCTCGCGCAACATCCAGAAATTCAATTACCAGGAAGAATAGGCATTGATGGGAAAGATATATTTGTTGATGATAAAGGAGACGCGAAAGAATTTGATCAATATAAATTCGACAGATTCTTACAAAGAAGCTTTACGGATAAATTTGGAGAAAGCACCGCTGTATCAATGGCCTCAAGCGCGGAAGAGTACGCGGAAGAGCTGGGTAAGCCTAGACAGTATGGAATGGTAACCACCGATAAAGATACAGGAAAAAAGAGGTTTGTTGAAAACGAGGATGAAAAGGTCATGGAACAGAACCGCCGTATGAATCGTGGGGATTCTGAAGCTGTCGCAAAATCACTTGAACCTTTGCTGTTTTCGGGTAAGGCCGGAGCAAAATTGCTAGAAGGCTTGAGCCCCGCTGTAGTCAGGGCATATGATCAGGGACGCAGATACCAGGCCCGATCATTAAAATTAGCCGGTCTTGACCCGTCTGATGTTCGGGTTGATAATATCAATTTAAATACTTTGAAAAAGCTTATTGACAGTAATAGGGATTTTGCCAAAGCTATTATCAAAAAGGCTGATTTTTCAGCAGAAGAAACTGATACATTGAACATGACCTTGGCTGTGAATTTTAATACACCGGGTGGGTTTGATTATGGGAATCTTTTTAAGGTACAAGAAAAGAAATAAATGTTAGTTACAAAAGATAAATTAAAATCTATTGATCCAAAACAGCTGCTGAATTCAGATGTCTATATCGGCATCCGGGAGTATGTTCTTGAGTTGGATGCCACAAGCGAGGCTGGGGAGGCCTCATCTGCTTTCAAAATTCTTTTTGACCTGGTTTCAAAAGCGCTTGATGCCGGCATGGACCAGGAGATGTTTGATAAATATTCAGGTCTTTTGAATGTGCTGAAAGCGAATTGTCTCTGGGTTATGGGTATAAATGATGTGAACAGTTTTTTTGCGAGTTCAATTTTGACGGTTTTAAGTTTTGAAGACATCGATTTCAAGCAGAAACTCAAGAATCTTTTCGCCACTTATGGGAAGGATGCCGAAGAAAAAAAACGTCTTTGCGACGAACTAAATAAGAGCTTGATGAGTAACGAGCAAATTTTGGGGAAAAACCAAATAGAGCAGAGAAGTAAAAACCTGGTAAGTGCTACTGTAAAAAATTGGCTTAGCGAATACGATACGCAGACGGGCATTGGGAAGAAAAGGGAGCAGATTGACCGTGCTACTTTTGGATCACAGAACGCCAATGCCAGCAGGCTGGACGCGAAAGATAGAAACGTGTTAATGAAGATTTTGGAAATTTATGATTATTTGAAGTCTTTGTCTGGATCCACACCAGCAATCGTCGGATCAGCCAGTCCAGCTGATGTAAAGAAGGAACAAGCAACAGCGGTGAATAGACAATATCAAACGCCAACCCCCAAAAGTCCTCCTACCCAAGGTGGACAAGGCAAGATTATGAGCAGAGAAACCGTGGACGCGGTAACGGCCAGCCCGGAATCTATGGAGCAACTGCAAAAAACTTCCCGCATGGCGTATCGCGCCTCGGCGCAGTCGCTTAGTCAGGCGATAGTAAACGCCGGGCAAGAAAAGTCTCCCGAGGGTGAAATGCGTATTGGACAGAAGCGTGGAGGAGAAGAAGGAAATAAATTTATCCAAGACAAGAAACCTGTTCCAGAAAAATCCATGCCCGCGCCACAACCCTTGGCAACTGTTGCGAAGACACCTGATCCTACTCCAAAAAGCGTGGCAGAAGGAGTGGGGGAGATTTTGAAAAAAAGAGCTGTGCCGGAATACAAGCAAGAAAAATCACAGC
>Ga0155116_133_pt1 | contig 7262 bp, 3 predicted proteins | sample RifCSPhighO2_01_FD_106084 | JGI IMG/M metagenome (GOLD analysis project Ga0155116, IMG submission 106084) | Candidatus Doudnabacteria bacterium RIFCSPHIGHO2_01_FULL_43_23
TCGGCCACAAGCAGAGCCAGCGCGGTGAGCGCGTTGTCATCGATTTTACTCTCACCGTTTTTGGCAAAAAAATGATTATTCTCAATGAGGTAAAGCAAGAAAAGCAAAGAACCAATACGTTTGTTTCCATCTATAAATGGATGGTCTTTGATCGCGAAATACAATAAATGCGCTGCTCTCTCCTCAATGCTTGGATAGGCCGGCTTGCCGCCGAATCCCTGTTCAATCGAACCCAAGACTGCATCTAGCTTATGATTGGATTCTTTACCAAAAATATCTGTCGCCTGTTTTTGCGCGATTAGTCTTTTCTTCAAATGCTCAATAGATTTTCTAGCTTCTTCCAATTTCAGCACCAGAGGAGTTTTTTTGCTGACTCCAGAAAAATCCAGCTCTCCCCTGTCATACTTGTTGAGCGTGACCCAAGTATTAGTATAGTCAGTAATCACTTTCAAGAGGCCCTTTTCTTTGTCTGTCAGCTGTCGGGAGTTGAGGACTCTTCTGAAAATCTGATTTGTAGCTTCGAGTTCTTTGATCCGCGCTTGTGATTCGGCTAGTCGCTTTCTGTCTACAATGTAGCCCTTCAAAATATAGTCGCGGAGGCGCTCGGTGGCCCAGACGCGAAATCGAGTGCCGAGTTTGGAGTTTACTCTGTACCCGATTGAGATGATCATATCTAAGTTATAGTAATCAACCTGATAAATCTTCCCATCGGCAGCAGTTGTTGCAAATTTTGCAACAACTGAATTTTGTCTTAATTCAGTGCTTTTGAAGATGTTTCTAATATGCCTTGAAATAACGGACTTGTCGCGCCCGAAAAGATCAGCTATCTGCTGTAAGGATAGCCAAACAGTCTCATCTCCAAGCCATACCTCCACTCCAGGTCCAGAAGAGTTTTTATAAATAACTATCTCACCTTTTGATTTTTCGTTTTTCATATTATTTTACCAGTGTGCAATTTTTGCACATTCCAAATTTTGGTTAATTATACGGCTACAGTCGTTAAACTATCCGGAAATTCCGGATAACTACAATGCACTATCAACTACAACCTCATTTCCTCCATCTCACCCCAATTCTTCCCCACCTTGGCCTCAACGATTACCGGCACGGAAAGCTCAATAGACTGCTCCATCAGCTTTTTTATTTTGACAGCATATTCTCGGACCTTATCGGTTTTGACTTCAAACAGCAGTTCATCGTGCACTTGAAGGAGCATCCGGCATTCTGGATTTTCAACGCCAATTTTACGCGCCACGTCCAACATCGCAACTTTGATGATATCGGCGGCCAGCGACTGGATCGGCATATTGATCGCGGCGCGCTCGGCAGCTGCGCGTACCTGGAACTGCGAAGAGTTCAGCTCCGGCAGATGTCTCCTTCGTCCCAGCGGATTTTCGACATAGCCTTTTTCCCTGGCCGTTTGGACGATTTCTTTGAGATACTTCGACACTCCCTGATATGCCAAAAAATATTTATCAATAAAAGCTTGTGCCCGCTCACGGGTAATTCCAGGTACCTGCTGGGTTAGTCCATAGGCCGAAAGACCATACAGTACCCCAAAATTAACCACCTTGGCGTATCGCCTGTCATCTTTGTCAATCTCACTTTCGTTTTTCTCAAAAATTTCCATGGCGGTGGCTGTATGAATATCCTTGCCTTCTTTGAAAATCTTTTTCATGGTCTTGTCTCCCGATAAATGCGCCACTACCCGCAGTTCAATTTGTGAATAATCTAAAGAGAGCAACTCATAGCCGGACTCCGCCACAAAACCTTCTCGAATCTTGTTCCCCACTTCACTACGAATTGGGATATTCTGCAAATTCGGGTCCACGGATGAAAGTCTACCGGTCGCGGCGATGGTTTGATTGTAGCTGGTATGAATCCGACCGGTTTTTCCGTTCACCAATCCCGGCAGAGCGTCCAGGTATGTATTTTTTAGCTTTGCCAGTTCTCGGTATTCCAAAAGTAGTGGAATAATCGGATGACGATCTTTCATTTTCTCAAGCTCTGACGCCGCGGTGGAAAGTCCGGTCTTGCCTTTCTTGATATCCACAGTGGAAAGCTCTAGTTTGGTAAACAAAATTTCTTTCAACTGCTGTGGCGAGGCAATATTAAATTTTCCCTTTCCCAGTTTGTGAATTTTGTCTTCTAGCGCTATCAAGTCCTTCTCAACATGTTTTGCCATGCGATTCAGGGTTGCTGAATCCAATATAATTCCGTTTTTCTCCATTAGCCCAAGCACAGGTACTAAGGGATTGTCTATGTCATAGAATAATTTGTCCAATTTTTCTTTTTTTATTTCTTTGGACAATGTCTCAAAAAGCTGAAACGTGTAGTCTGCGTCCTCGCAAGCATATTGCGAAACTTGCTCGATCGGAACCTGTGAGAGATTTATCTGTTTGGCCCCCTTACCAATCAATGCCTCAATCGGCATCATTTGGTAGCCAAAACGTCTAAACACCTGATCATCGAGGCCGTAGCCACGACTCCCGGGATTGAGAAGATAAACAGCGATCATAGTATCAAAGGATAACGGCTCAAGCTCAATTCCGGCAAGATTCAAAACCAAATAATCATATTTCATATTGTGGCCGTATTTTTCTATCTTTTTGTCCATTAACACTTTTTTCAAGTCAGCCAGGTCTAAGCTTGCGGAACGCCCCCCACCCCCCTCTTTACTAAAGAGGGGGTATACCCCTCCCTTCCCCCCCTTGATAAGGGGGGGTGTAGGGGGGGTCGCCGGAATATAGTAAGCTTCTCCTTTTTTGTAGCTTACTGAAATTCCCAAAAGCTCGGCTTCCATTTCTTTTTGTGATGTTGTTTCAGTGTCAACGGCAAATCCTTTTTGCTTTTTCAGGGCTCGAACCAATGAGTCGAGCTCTGCTTGAGTTTTGATCAGGTGATAGTGCTTGCTAAGACTGACTTTTGCGCTTGGGTCGATTTGCTCGATATTTTTTTTCTTTGCCCCATTAGGTTTGGGGAGTTTGTCAAGCAGACTTTTGAATTCCATGGATTTCATAAAATTCAGAGCCGCGGCTACATCATAATTTCCGAATTCCGTATTTGCCAAATCGAACTCGATTGGCGAATTGGTATTAATGGTAGCCAGTTTTTTTGAAAGAATCGCGTCTTTTTTGTGGGCAAGAAGTTTTGCTTTCAATGTTTGCGGTAGTCTTCCGGCTTTACTGCTTTCCGCTTCCAACTGTTTGTACAATTCCTCAATATGACCAAATTTTTTGATTAATTCTGTGGCTCCTTTCTCACCGATTCCGGCAACACCGGGGATATTATCAGAAGGATCGCCACGAAGAGCCTTGTAGTCCACTACATATTCCGGCCCAAACCCATAGCGCAATAGCACAGCATCAGAGTCATACTCTTTGACTTCTGTAAGTCCTTTTATGGTCGTAAAAACCGTAGTATGGTCATCAACTAACTGCAAACTATCCATATCTCCGGTGACTATAATGTTTTTGATTCCATCCTGATCATGCTTGACTATCGTGCCGATCAAATCGTCAGCCTCGTAATCCGGCTTTTCAAAAATCGGCAAACCCAAAGACTTCACAAACTCTTTGACTTTTGGAATCTGATCATAAAGCTCCTGCGGAGCCTTCACCCTCTTGGCCTTGTATCCCGGGTACATCCTATTGCGAAATGTTCCGCCGGGTACGTCAAAAGCCACGGCGATATAATCCGGTTCAATCTTTTTTAAGGCGTTAAAAAAAATAGTGACGAAGCCGTAAACGCCGTTAGAAGGCTCGCCTTTTGAGGTGGAAAGATGAGGAATCGCATGAAATCCGCGATGGATAAGCGAATTCCCGTCCACAATCATGAGTTTTTTGGATTTTTCTTTGGGCATATTCATATCAATTCTACCCTACCTACGGCAGGCAAGCAAAAAAATCGCCCTTCCGGCGATTTTCCCTACGAGCTACTAGCTATTCACTACCACCTAGCACTCTACTCCTCTGTCATACAGTAGGCTTTGGTAATGCTATAAGGAGTTCAATATTTTCTTGAGCAAAAAATAACAACCAGAATAGACAAAAGACTTACCAACAACGGATACCAAACCTGCGAGTACCATGGCACCGGAATCAAGAAAAGCACATCAGGTGTGAGTAAGGAAGACGGCCATCTAACAGTCAGCCATAACCCTATATAATAAAATATGTCCCATGTGGCAAAAATGTATAAGAATATAGCCCATCTGTCTCGCATCCGTTGCGCGCTTAGATAGGCAACACTCAAAAGCATAAGAAGGGTCGCGCCTTCTCTAAATAACTCAACGTAAAGTAAACTTTGGGGGAGTTCCGATAATATCTGTGCCTGTTGATAGATATTCAGAGAAAGATTCTGGATATCAGCAAGAGTACCTTCGTAACCGGGCAGGAGACCCATGGCGGCTCTCAAATAAACAACGACAGCTGCTTCAACAAACCCGAATCCGACACCGAAAAGGAAAGCTACAAGGAGGACTCTCTTTGTGATATCGAGGCCTTCTTTTCGCCAAAAAATAAAGGCCAAAAAAGGAACTAAGATCAGTAAATTAACTGGCCAAGGTTGTGCAAAAAGCTCTAAATTTTCCATAAATCAATTCTACCCTACCTACGGCAGGCAGGCAAAAAAATCGCCTTGAGCGTTAGTCGAAATGACGATTAATTACTATAACCTACAAACTACCAACTATAAACTATTTTTACTCCTCAGTAACTCTAAATACCTCGGCGACATCAGTGATGCCCTCCAGAGCCTTGAGCAGGCCGTCCTGAATCATAGTCACCATTCCCGATTTTATAGCCAGCGCTTTTATTTCCACTGTCGAGGCGCCTTTGAAGACCAGCTGTTGCATCGCATCGTCCATTATGAAAACTTCAAAAACCCCCATGCGTCCTTTGTACCCCACGTGATGGCAGGCCTTACAGCCTCGGCTATGATAAAATTTCCGTTCGCTAGGTACCTGTTCCTTGGAATTGGATGGTATGGCCTCTAGGACTCGATTTACGCGTTTCAGAAGCGCTGGATCCAGCGCTTGCTCCTCTTTGCACTCCTGACAGATCCTTCTCACCAAACGCTGGGCTATCACTGTGGTCAGGGCTGGGGCGAGCACCACAGGCTGTACGCCAAGATTAAGAAATCTCGGTATTGCGCCAGCCGCGTCATTGGTGTGAAGGGTAGAAAACACCAAGTGACCGGTCAGTGCTGCCTGGGCTGCCGCCTCGGCAGTGTCTAGATCCCGGATCTCGCCCACCATTAGCACATCCGGATCTTGACGCAAGGTAGATTTAAGCGCGTTGGCAAAAGTCAGCCCGGCTTTTTGATCGATCTGGATTTGCTCCACTCCCTCCAGCCGGTATTCTATTGGATCTTCCAAAGTAATGGTTTTTACTCCCGGCTTATTTACTGTTTTTAAAAAAGAATATAGCGTGGTGGTCTTTCCACTGCCAGTAGGGCCGGTGGTCAAAATCAAACCATTGGGCTTTTGAATTTCTATAAGAATTCTTTCATAGGCAAGCGCGCGCATTCCGATATCTTGGACGTTTAAAGCAGTTTGCTCGCCCAAAATTCTCAACACGATAGATTCACCATAAGCTGATGGCAGGAGTGACACACGAATCTCAAAAGTTCTGTTCCCTGCGTCAATAACAAAGCTTCCGTCTTGAGGAACTTTAGTAACATTTATTTTTAATTTGGATAATATTTTTATCCTGGAAATAAGATTATGATACACTGACGAATGAAATTTTGCCGCTTCCTGCAACACTCCGTCAATACGAAGGCGTACTGCCAAATATTTTTCTTCCGGCTGGAGGTGAATATCTGATGCGCGCGCTATCACAGCCGAGGTAAGCAAACTGCTTATCAGCTCTGTCGGAGATACTGTGGTGATACTTTCCTGCATGGTTTCCAGCTCTTTCAGCTTATCAACTTTAAGTCCTTGCAATTCTGATATCACCACTCTTTCTTGTTCTCTGTTGGGAGGCCTGATAGAACCATAGCGCTTGAGCCCGGCTTCAAAACTTGCTTTGGAAATAATATATAAATCAATTTGAAAATTGCTTTTTTTAAGAAACTCGACTAACTCGTGAAGCTGGGAATTGCCGGGATTTAGCATCCCCACCTTTATATGTTGCCCATCCCGATAAAAAGGAATGACTTCTGCGCCTTTCGCCTGATCTTCGGTTATCAGGGTTACGGCCGCATTGTCTATCGGGAAAGTGGTTAGATTAAAATAAGGCACACCGGATTTTTTGGCTTGCCTGGCTATTTGCTCTTCCGCAAAACCTCGATCCAGTTCTTTGATGGCGTTAGAAACTTTTTCGGCTTTGGCCATACTGGCGCCACCCGAGACTGCTCCAAATATCAGCTCCCTCCTTTGCTTTTCTTCTTTTTGTGTTTTTGGTATTTGTGTCATATCGATTCATTTTGTCTTACTAAATCAATTATATACCAAAAAAGGCGCCTTCTCAATAAGAAAGCTTTTTATTCATTCAAAAAAATACTGTACTACTCTTACTAAATTAGAGTATTCCAATATTTTTCATAAGACTTACACGCTTATACCTAAATCTATTTTAGTTTTGAGCTTATTAACTCGATCCAAGACTTCCGCTTCCGCTTCTTTCAAATCTTTGCCGGATATTACAAATTTTCCAATTTGCCCGTTAATCGTTTCTGCCGAAAAACGCGTGGCAAAATCCAAGGCGGGAAGGTTGGGATGAATCTGATAATATCCCAATATTTCTCCGGGCTTTACTTCCGCAAGTAAGATTAAAATCTTTGCCTGTGTGAGAGATGCTATTAATTCTTCCATGACGCCAAAAATTTCGTCGCTTCCAGACTTTTCCATGTCTTCCACGGAAAGCTTGGTATAGCTAAGACCTAATTCGGGGATTTCTTTAATTCGAGCCAACGCCCTCCCCCATAATTTAAGTAATGCGATGCTTTTGGTTTTATACAGTTGCTTAATAATCTCCTGCTGATTTGCTCCCATAGAAATCAAGCTGGAAGCTTTCAAAAATGCTCTAGGCGTGGTCTTGATATGCTGAAAGCTGTTTGTTTCGACCAAAATGCCCGCGAGCAAATTGGTGGAAATATCTCCGTCAATTAATCCGGATTCAAAATTTTCCAGCAGGTCCATCAGTATTTCTGTGGTCGAGGTTGCGGTAATATCGACAAAATTAATTTCTCCAAAATGTTCGTTATTGGTATGGTGATCAATATTGATGATTGGGGTCTCAAAAAATAAGTCCGTATTT
>Ga0155116_119_pt1 | contig 7256 bp, 7 predicted proteins | sample RifCSPhighO2_01_FD_106084 | JGI IMG/M metagenome (GOLD analysis project Ga0155116, IMG submission 106084) | Candidatus Doudnabacteria bacterium RIFCSPHIGHO2_01_FULL_43_23
AAAGACAGCTCTACAATACCGTCTCTGTTTTCCGGCTCAACAACTAACGCGTAAACATTGTCTCCAACTTTCATTTTGGACAATATTCGAGAATCATCATATAATTCACGCCCTCGAACCACGCCAATACCATAAGAAGGCAAGTCCAAATAAACTTCGTTTTTGCCTTTGGAAAGAATTCGTCCTTCCAAAACCTGATTTACCTGCAGTGTCTGAATATTCTGTCCTTTAATCCCCACTAAATCATTCATCGATTTTGCGGGGGACTTTATTTCAGACTCCTTGATGGTAGCGGTTTCGGCTACTTGCTCGTTTTGTGATGTTGTTTCTTCACTCATAATTAAAATTTTCTTTGTTTAAGCAAACGCTCGGATGAAATTAAATTTGCTTTCATTTCACTCCTCGCTTGCAAAAATAAAGGATTACCTTTGTTTTTGCGGCGCTCGGATGAAATTAAATTTGCTTTCATTTCACTCCTCGCTTGCAAAAATAAAACACTGCTTCTAGGAAGCTACCGGTTTGCTTAACCGCGACCGCCGGGCAAACCAGTGAACTTTAGTTAATGATTATTTAGCAATTTTGAGCCCAAAATCGCTTGAAAAGGCCTATATTTACAGTGTGTTTCTGCAATCTACCATATATCCTAGTTCGATTGCCATATAGCCAGAATAACAAAAAAACTGATTTCTGACAAGATTTATTAACATCTATATATTATGAGTTTAGATATCACACCACAAAAAGTAATACTTGTCAAGTATCAATTCAACTATTTTCCTGCTAAAATTGAGTTGCTTCATTTATTTATGGCTTATGAATATCGAAACGGTCAAGAAAAAAATCTCGCCAATTTTGAGCAGGAACCAAGTGGAATTTGCCGGACTATTCGGCTCATACGCCCGAGGCGAGGCAAAAAAGTCTAGCGACCTTGACATCGTGGTCAGATTTTCAGCGCCTAAAACTTTATTTGATTTGGTCGGTTTGCAACAAGAGCTATCCAAAAAACTTGGGAAAAAGGTTGATTTAGGAATTGAAAAATCAATTCATCCTTATGTTCGGCCAAACGTTGCTAAAGATTTAAAGATTGTCTATGGACAAAGACGGTATCTATAAACAGCATATCGTAGACGCGATAGCGGATATTGAAAGCTATGTTGCCGATATGGCCCAAGAACGGTTTGAAACAAACAAGCTGACGCAAGACGCGGTGATCAGGAAATTCCAAGTCATAGGCGAAGCGGCGAAAAGGTTGTCTCCAAAGTTCAAAAATAACCGGGCGGGCATCCCCTGGAAAAAAATCTCCGGTATGAGAGATATTTTGATACATGACTATTTTCAGGTGGACTTATCTCTTGTTTGGAATACGATCAAAAAAGAGCTCCCGGTTCTGAAACAAAAACTAAAGTAAAACCGACCCTATGAAGTCGGTTTTGTGGTTGACTTGGACTTTTAAAAAGCCCAAAAACCTGCTAGAATAAAGGCAGATTAGAATAATTTTATTCACAGAGTAAACTCGTAATTGAGCAACCTCTCCCTTCCCATAACTTGGGGATGGGGATAGTAACCATAATGAATATTTATTGGTATGGGCTTTCCAGTTATAAAATAGTTTCCAAGGATGTCACTATTTTTACCGACCCATTTGGAAAATCGTCTGGCCTGACCCCTCCTCGAGGTGCGGGACAAATAGTACTCTCCTCCGATCCTGACAACGAACTATACAATAACTTCTCGGCTATTTCCGGGGATCCTTTTATTATCAATGGTCCGGGGGAATATGATGTGAAAGGAGTTTTTGTGCGTGGAATACCGATGAACACGGGAGCAAAAAAAGAGGAAAAAAAATCTTCCGTTGATCGAAGAGCTATTTATTCTATCAATGCTGAAGGTATTAATATAGCTTTTTTGGGAAATTTTTCAGAAAATACACTTACAGAATCTCAAGAAGAAGCGCTGGGGGAAGCAGATATTCTGATTATTCCTGTGGGCGGGAAAGGGGGGTTGGATGCTTCCAGCGCCACCGAGCTTTCCAATCAGCTGGAACCTTTTATTATCATCCCCAGCCACTATAAAACCTCCGGTCTAAAAATAAAACTCGACTCCGTGGATGAATTTTTGAAAGAATTTGGAGACAAGGGCGAGGATATGGAAAAATTATTGATAAAAAAATCGGATTTCGAGGAAGAAAAAACTAAAGTGGTGACCTTATCTCCCCAACGTTAAAATAAATAAGACTTACGCACTGGTCGCCTCGGCCGGGCAAAGCCCGGCCTTGGGCGACAGCGCCCAAGAGGGTTTGGCCAATTTCTGCGTTATTTTCCTGTGGTTGGCCTCGACGTAGCTTCACTACGCCTTCGGCCAATCCTCGGAAAATGCCTTGAACTTGGCCAAATGCGTAAGTCCTAATCAATATGAATAAATTTATTCAAAATCTACAAAATCAGCCTTACGAAAAAAGAGTCAGATATCTATGGCTTGGGACTATCGCTGCCGGAGTTATTGTCGTTATCGCTTGGGGATCGCTGACTGCTCTGAATTTGAAAAATAAGGAAGCGCGTAAAATAGAAAACGATGCCGTTTTACAAGACCTGCAAAAAAACTATGAAGTGGCAATTGACGAATTCGCGAAGGCGCGAGAAGATCTAAAGAAACAATTCAGTCAACTGGAAATCCCAGCCGAGGACGAGCGGGAACTACTTAAGCTCGACAGTACTGCTTTGAGTAACGATAAAACAAAAATCGCAGTGAATTTTACTCTTGAAAATCCCACCTTGGATGTATTGAACGTCTTTACCGCGAATCATGCCAATGTTGTTTTGGTTGATGGTGTAGATCAATATTCCCCTGAAAAAGTGATGACTAAGAGTCCGGAGTACATTTTTCCGGGAAAAATTTTGAGCAAACAGAAAATCTCCGGGTATATGGTTTTTCCAATACCCCAAAATTCTACGGTAACTCTAAATATTAATAATATGTTCTTTGAATCAATTCCAAATGAAACTTTTACGGAAACTTTAACAATTGATCTCAACTCTGAAGTAAAAGGCGTAATAACCAGACCGCTTCCAAGACAATAAATAATCAATCTCTCGAATAAAAGTAAAATAAGCTATTCAGTAGTAAAAATTTTCAATTAGATACGGTTCGACCTCTCCCTTCCGCCAGCTGGCGGATCCCTCCCCTCGCCAGGAGAGGGTAATAATGTACTCCTTATGAAAAAAAGATCACCAAAATCCAAAGGCGCACCGCCAAGTCCCCCTACAAAAACTTTGGATAACGTAAGTCACGGACAAGTCAGTCCTCGCTCTATAGAACAGGAAATGCGTGAGTCGTATCTGGACTACGCCATGTCTGTCATTGTGGCTCGAGCCTTGCCTGATGTGCGTGACGGACTAAAACCCGTACACCGCAGGGTGCTTTTTGCCATGCAAGGTTTGGGCTTGAGAAGCACTGCAAAATATCGCAAATCAGCAACGGTCGTCGGAGAAGTTTTGGGAAAATACCACCCGCATGGCGATACTGCCGTATATGACTCTCTGGTCAGGTTGGCGCAAGATTTCTCCATGAGATATCGGTTGGTTGATGGTCAGGGCAACTTTGGATCTTTGGATGGAGACGGCGCCGCGGCCATGCGATACACGGAATGTCGAATGACCAAAGAAGCGGAGGAATTGCTGCGAGACCTGGATAAAGAAACCGTGGACTGGATGGAAAACTATGACGCCTCAAGAAAAGAGCCGAAGGTTTTGCCGGCTTACCTGCCAAACCTGCTTTTGAATGGCACGGTGGGGATTGCGGTCGGTATGGCAACCTCTATTCCGCCTCACAATCTGGGCGAACTGGTGGATGCGACGGTAAAATTGATAGAAACTCCTTCGGTAAGCCACACGGAGCTTATGGACATTGTGCAAGGCCCGGACTTTCCGACTGGTGGAATTATTTATGACTGGAAAGCTATTAAAGAAGCCTACGCCACTGGCCGTGGCGGCATTATTATTCGCGCCAAGGCTGATATAGAAGAAATGGAAGGGGACAGATACCGAATCATAGTTACGGAAATTCCTTACCAGGTAAACAAAGCAAATCTACTGCAACAATTTGCCAACCTGGTCAACGATAAAAAAATTGAGGGGATTAAAGATCTGCGCGATGAGTCTGATAAAGATGGGGTGCGAATTGTTATCGAGTTGAAAAAAGAAGCCCTGCCAAACAAAATTTTGAACCAACTGTACAACTCTTCACAACTCCAGGAAACTTTCCATATGAATATGTTGGCTTTGGTGGACGGGATTGAGCCAAGGGTTCTGAATTTGAAATCTGTTTTGGAATATTATCTTAAGCACAGACAGGTGGTGGTGCGCAGAAGGACGGAATACGATCTAAGAAAGGCCAAGGAAAGAGAGCATGTTTTGGAAGGCTTGAGCAAAGCCTTAAAAAATATCGATGCTATTATCAAAACCATAAAACAGTCAGAGACGAAAGAAATCGCGCATAAAAACCTGGTAAAAAATTTCAAACTCTCAATAATCCAGGCTTCCGCGATTCTGGAAATGAAACTTTCGACCCTGGCGGGATTGGAAAGGAAAAAAATAGAAGATGAATTGAAAGAAAAAAGAAGACTTATCGCGGAACTTGAAGGGATTCTAAAATCTCCAAAAATGATTCTAGGAATTATCAAGACCGAATTGTTGGAAGTCAAAGAAAAATATAATGATGAACGCCGGACCAAACTGGTTAAACAGCCACTTGGTGAATTTAAGGTTGAGGATTTAATTCCTGATGAAAAAGCCATGGTTGTCATAACAAAAACCGGGTATGTAAAGCGACTGACTCCGGACACTTACCGCACCCAATCTCGCGGGGGTAAGGGTGTGATTGGAATGACTACAAAAGAAGAAGACATTGTTGAACATTTAATCGCCTGCTCCACGCATGACGATATTATGTTTTTTACCAATAAAGGCAGAACATTTCAAACCAAAATCTATGAATTACCAGTGGCTTCGCGTACGGCAAAAGGGCAAGCTTTGGTGAACTTTTTACAGCTTCAAACCGGAGAAGTGGCGACAGGTGTATTAACCAGTTCGAAAAAAATTGATGCCAAATATCTGATAATGGCGACAAAAAATGGGGTGGTGAAAAAAACTGAAATTTCAGAATTTACCAAAGTTCGCAAGTCCGGCCTGATCGCGATAAATTTGAAATCAGATGACGAGTTAAAATGGGTGCACCAGTCCATGGGAAAAGACGAGATTGTCCTCGCGACATCCCAAGGTCAGTCCATTCGGTTCGCAGAAAAAGATATTCGACCAATGGGCAGGAACGCGTCCGGGGTGAGAGGCATCAGGCTCAAAAAAGACGATGAGGTAATATCCATGGACATAGCCTACACACCGGAAGGAAAAGAAAAACTGCAATTACTGGTCGTGTCTACATTTGGTCTGGGGAAGCGAACTGACCTTTCTCAATATAAAGTGCAGGGGCGTGGTGGTGGTGGAATTAAAACTTTAAATGTCACCGAAAAAACCGGACCGGTGGTTGGAGCGTATGTAATTAAGGCGGAATCCGAGCTGGATCTGGTTGTGATTTCTGAAAAAGGCCAGACTCTAAGAACCAAACTGGCAAGTATTCCCACACTCGGACGCGCCACTCAAGGCGTAAGAGTGATGCGACTGGATAAGGGTGATAAAATCGCCGGCGCGAGCTTGGTGTAACCAGGTAAACTATAACTTGATAAAAAAAGGCCCGTTCTCGGGTCTTTTTAATTATTTTGTGTATAATATAGATAATTATCAAAAAAAATATGGAAGGTGAAAAAAGCAGATACATTATGGAGATGGAGGGGCAGTCGGCAGAACAAGTTGAGCGTATGAGAAAGGCTTATGATGTTTTTCGCAAACATTTGGGAGATATGATTCCAGAGACAAAGATTGAATCCTCGCCAGAAGGTATGCAAGTGAGTCAAGAAATAGGCGACTCCGAAAAACTCAAATCACTGAATGAATTAAACTCTGATGAGATCGAGCGTTACAGGGAGTCGACAATGAATCAGGTCATAGAACTTATCAACTCAAAACTGCCAGCCGTAAGGGAAGAGCTCGCGACAGAAATAAAAGAAGATGACGAGATTGACCTAATCCATAATATTAGAGAGTCGCGTCTCGGCGCCAATATTCTTGTAAATCCGGATAACGGTAAAATTTTTTTGGCCGGCCTTTTCGGTGCCGAGAAAGAAAAATCTTCCTCACCTGAAGAAAAAAATGCTAAGGGGATAAGAAAAATTTTTGGATCACTAAAAGATGCCTTTTCTCAATCCGGTATAAAAGAAATGCTTTCTCGAGGGCGAACCAGGCTTGAACTGGAAGTCCCTTCTGATGAACATGACATAATTGCGATGACCTATGATGATTTTCCATCTGTATATACACCAGAGCTCTTACAAGTTTTGGATCATTCGGAGAAAGAGTATCAGGCAAAGTTAGAAAAACAATTGGATGAAATCGAAAAGCTCCAACAAAATCCAAACCTTGATGCAAACCAAATAAATGCTTTACAAAAAGAGGCGCAATTCCTAACAAAAAAGTTAGATCAGGGGTTAAAAGCGACCTTCTTTATGAATAAAGCTAATATGGATGAGTTGGGTAATGAAAAGTCCTTGGAAATTATTAAAGAGGTATTAAAACGAGGCCACTATATTGCCAATCACGAAGCTGCCAATTTTACCGGAGATGTAAGTGGTTACTATAAAGGTCATGGTAACCTCACTGAGATGGAGGATATCTTAAAAAAAATTAAAAAAAACTATCCAGACCACGCTAATCAGTTATTGCCTAGCCTGGTTCGACGTTCGGGTGTACACACTACAAAACTTTTTGAAGAAGAAAAGGAAAAGAGAAAAGCCGTAGAATTATTGGCCCACCCAGTTGCAATTTTACTTATGGCACCGATTCAAAAATCTACACCAAAGTTTATTTCACGAATAGCCAAGCTTTGCGTAGGTGACGGAAACGTCATCATTTGGCATGTTGGCAGAAATACCGAAACTAAAATCGACAACAAGGGTGACTTTTTACCTCAAAGCGACAAAAAATCAGATCTCCCTCCTGGGCAAGACCACCCAGCTGAAATTCAAACCAAAGCTTGTCGAGATTTTCTAAAATGGTATATAGAAAAAAATGGCCATTTTGCGCCAACAACCAAAGAGTACATCCCTGAATTGAAGTAGATTTTCTAAATTTTGAGAAATGTTTTATAAT
>Ga0155116_104_pt1 | contig 7044 bp, 5 predicted proteins | sample RifCSPhighO2_01_FD_106084 | JGI IMG/M metagenome (GOLD analysis project Ga0155116, IMG submission 106084) | Candidatus Doudnabacteria bacterium RIFCSPHIGHO2_01_FULL_43_23
GCAAAACTTGGATCTTTCGGACCTTTGATCGGATAGGTAAATCGGCTTTCAGGGGACACCGTGAACCATTCGATCGGTGGTTTTTTGACATGGCAGGCGGGATCTAGATAGTATCCCGCGGGACCGAAGCGGAGAGCGCGTAGAGAGTCCATCGTTGAAGACGGAATTGAGTGCGAACCTTCTCTCTTCCGGAAGCCCTCGTGGTTGGCAGTGATTTCCTCCGGTACAAGAACAATGCAGTTGTCCGAAATTTCCGGAACAAGATTTTGATTCTCAACCAGTAATTGCTTCGGGAAATGCCGACTCTCGACGTACGGGAGTTTTTCGCCTGGCACGCGGGGCAGGCAGACTTGATAGCGAGTGTCATTGAGGCTCGGCAAAGCGCTGTCTTCCGCGCCGGCTGGGTTTTCGAAGATCAGGCAAATCAGTACAGCTAAAAGCGCAATCGCGATGGTCATGAGCCAATTCATTTTATTCATTTCACACTCCTTGGGGTTTGCTTTGAAAAAAGCGCGGGACAAGCCCGAGCTTATCTGTATATTTTAATCAATTTGGGTTTTGATTGCCAGCAGGATATCAACAAATCGCCATTTAAAAACTATAAGGACAGTCCTTGTCACTTCCATGCGTCTGGATTCCCGCCTACGCGGGAATGACAGAAATTGGTCGGGTAGCGGAGCAAGGAAATCATGGGCTTCCAGCCGGGAAGACGTGATTCTATATTTCTTTCCGGTAATTAAGCGCGTCGGTAAGAGTTGACTCGTCGGTGTATTCCAGATCTCCGCCAACCGGAATGCCACGCGCGAGCCTGGAAAGCTTGACATTCAAAGGCCTTAGCAGTTTTTGAATGTACATAACAGTCGCGTCTCCTTCCAGTGAAGGATTGGTCGCCAGGATCAGCTCGATATCAGTGCTTTGCTCTTTGAGTTTTTTTACTCTTTCTACCAACTCCGCGATTTTTAGATTCTCCGGGCCAATACCATCAATTGGAGAGATGACGCCTCCGAGAACATGATACAAGCCTTCATATTTACCTGTCTGTTCTATGGCGAGTACATCCAGAGTATCTTCCACCACGGCAATAAGATTTTGATTTCTTCTTTTATCCGAACAAACCTCGCAGATGGCTTTTTCCGCCATATTGAAACACTGACTGCAAGAAAAGACATTTTGCTTGAGCTGTCGCAAGGACTCCGCGAAAACTTCGATTTGATGATTGGGCAATTTGAATAAATAAAAAGTCAGCCGGGACGCGGACTTGGGCCCGATTCCCGGAAGCTTGGCAAACTCGTTGATAAGTTTTTCAAAAGATCGCGGTAATATGCGCATGACTATATTTCTTCCACTATAATTTCTTCGTCTCCAGAGGTGGTAGGGGAAACATGGCTTTTATCCAGATTGCGGAAGGAGGCGGTATCATAATCAAAGAAAAGCTCCACTTCGCCGGTTGGGCCGTTACGGTGTTTTTTGATAAGAAGCTGGGCAATATTTGGCTTACTGCTGTCTTTGCCACGATAGACTTCTTCGCGATAAATAAAGATAACCACGTCGGCGTCTTGCTCGATGGATCCAGAGTCTCTTAGGTCTGATAATTGCGGTATTTGTGGCCTACGCTCTTCCACTCTACGAGACAGCTGGGACAGGGCAAGTACAGGGACGTTCAGTTCTCGCGCCAGCGCCTTGAGCGAACGGGAGATGTCGGAAACTTCCTGAACCCTGCTTTCCTGGTTCGCCCCCACCATGAGTTGCAGGTAGTCAACAATCACCAGTCCCAGATCGTGTTCGGCCTTGAGACGTCTGGCCTTGGTTCGGATTTCCATAATATTTGCGGCGGCAGAGTCGTCTATAAAAATCGGCGCTTCGGACAGTTTACCCATCGCGTGGCCGATCCGCTCAAAGTCATTGTCGGACCCTTGGTCGGAAAGCCTGCCGGTTCGCATTTTCCAAAGTCCAACCCCGGCCTCTGTCGCAAGGAGCCTGTCAACCAGTTGATCTTTGCTCATTTCCAGAGAAAAGATACCGACCGGCACCTTGAGACTGACTGCCATGAATCTGGCCAAGTTTAGGGCCAGCGCGGTTTTTCCCATCGAGGGTCGAGCCGCGAGAATAACTAAATCTGATTTTTGAAAACCGCCTAATAGATTGTCAAGGCCGGTGTAGCCCGTGGCCACGCCACGGAGTTTTCCTTTGTCGCGGTGCAATTCATCAATTCGCTCGAATGTTTCTTGCAGGACCTCGTTGATGGAAATGAAATTTTGCTTGAGATATTTTTGCGAAACGCCAAAGAGCTTTTGCTCCGCGCGGTCTAAGAGGATTTCCAAGGTTTCTTCCTCCTGAAATCCCATGGCATTGATTTCGTTGGAGGCATGAATCAGTCTGCGCAGAGTGCTTTTGTGCTGGACGATTTTCGCGTAGTGAACTATGTGGGTTGCCGAGGGTACGGAGTTTACCAGTTGGGTCAGATAGCTGGTACCGCCGATTTCTTCCAGTTTTTTCTTTCCTTCAAGCCGGTTAGAAACAGTCAGAATGTCGATCGAGCTGTGAGTTTCGTAAAGCTCGAGGATCGAAAGATATATCAGGCCGTGGCGGTATTCATAAAAATCTTCCGCGATCAGCGTGTCGGCAATTTTTACGATCGCTTCTTTGTCCAGCATCAAAGAGCCCAGCACTGATTGTTCGGCTTCGATATTTTGCGGGGGCACCCGCATTTGTAAGTTTTGAATGACGTTTTCCGGCATTTATGTTTGTGATTTTCAGTGTTTATTTCTTTGATATCATTTTCGTTCGGTTCAGTAATTATACCAAGCAAAGAAGATGCCTTCAAGCCGAAGTTGTGAAGACTCAACCCACAGGTTATTCAGTGAATTTTTCAGTTTAAAAAAACACCATTTCGCGGTGGTAGAGGCGAGGGATTGGCGAATGGAAATTTATTTTTTCCTTATCAAAGGTCCATCGGACGTGTCTTTGACGATAAAGCCCTTGCTTTCGATTTCTTTTCGAATTTCGTCTGATTTCTTAAAATCCTTTTCTTTGCGGAAATCTTCTCTGGCTTGGGCGAGCTTTTTTACACTGGCGGGGATTTTTTTTCTCTTTGCCGCGCCCTTCAATAAATCCAAACCTAAGACCTCGTCAAATTTGGCGAGTGTTGAGAGTTTTAGCTTGTCGGCGTTGTCACTTTTCAGAAGTCGCCAGGTAAGTGAGAGGACCCTTGGCATATTCAGGTCGTTCTCGATTTCTTTTTCAAAAGCTATCGCAAAATCGGCACACATCGCGATACTCGGCGTGCCTTTGAGCTCGGCGATTTTATCATAGAGATGATCCAGAGAATTTTGCGCGCCTTCCAGACTTTCCCAGGAGAAGTTTAGCTTGGCGCGATAATGCGCGCCGAGTACGAGATAGCGAAAGGCCAAGGGATTGAAGCCTTTTTCCGCGACGTCTTTTAGGGTGATGAAATTACCTTCGCTTTTTCCCATGCGTCCTGAATTGATCAGCAAGTGTTCACCATGGATCCAGAAGTTGGCAAGATTTTTGCCATACGCGCTTACGCTTTGGGATATTTCGTTACTGTGGTGAGGAAAGATCAGGTCTACCGCGCCCGCATGGATATCAAAAGGCTGGCCAAGGTATTTGGCGGACATAGCGGAGCACTCAATATGCCAGCCCGGAAAGCCGTCGCCCCAGGGACTGTCCCAGTGCATAGTATGATCGGCAAATTTGCCCACCCGCTTAAACCACAAGGCGAAATCCGCCGGGTTTTTTTTAGCTTGGTCTTTTACGACTTCGGCTCTTGCTCCTTGTAGCTCGCCTTCAAGGTTTCGTCCCGAAAGCTTGGTGTAGTCTTTAAATTTGGAAATATCAAAATACACCGCTTCCGGTGTATCGTAAGTGAAGCCTTTTTTTTTGAGGTCAGAAATGAGTTTGATTTGTTCTTTGATATGATCGGTCGCGCGCGGGAGCTTGGTCGGAGACTTGATATTTATAGACTTGGCATCCTTAAGAAATGCTTTTTCGTAGAATTTCGCGATATCCCAAACCGTCTTGCCTTCTCTGGTCGCGCCTTTTTCCAGCTTGTCTTCGCCGGTGTCCACATCGCCTGTAAGATGACCAACATCAGTGATGTTCATTACAAAATTAACTTTGTATCCCAAGAATCCCAAAGTTCGTCGCAAAACATCAGAAAGTATATAAGTCCGCAAGTTGCCGATGTGGACGAAATTATAAACCGTCGGGCCGCAAGCATAAAAGCCAACCGAACCTTTTTTGATCGGCTGGAATTCTTCTTGTTTTTTTGTCAGCGTGTTATAAAGTTTGAGCATATTATATCCGTATTGTTTTCAGGGTAAAGTAAGTGTATCAAAAAAATGAATAAAAAAAAAGAAGTTGATCTAGCCTTTTCGCCGCCGTGTGGCGACGATATTTCAACAAAACAATAAAACTGATATAATCATAACATAGTTGACTAGAATGAAAATCAATTATTAAAAGTGTAAAGAGTATATTTTATGCCAGAAAAACCTTCACCAAAAGAGATAATAAAGGAAAGCAGATTTATTAAAGAGCTTGCGGATGAGGAAGACGTTAGCATATCGGGGACACATAATGCTCAAGAGTTAGAAATATACAATCATGTTGATGACCTATTAGACCAGCTTAAATCAGAACACAAAGACTGGATACAACAAAAAAAAGACCGGTTCGGTTCTTATTTAGATAATATTCCGGACGAAAAGCTGGAGAAACAATACCTCACAGGATTAAGAAGATTTATAAAGGTACAAAACAGGCTGTTTAAAAAAGTAAGTCCTGAAGAAACTTCAAAATTATCTGATAGCGACTACCTAAAAAGATTAATAGAATCTTATACTTACGATTTTATTTTATCATTGCGTAACTCTCAAAGAAATGAGGTTTTTCCAAACACTGCTTTAGAGATAGCCCAAAAATCTTATCGTCTGAATCCGGACGCAATAAATAAAATGAAAGCCCAATTTCCGGAATTTGAGGACTGGATTATCGAATATGCGTTGACCGGTCATTATAATAACTATCAAGAGTATTTGCAGGGCATAAGTGAAACTCTTCCAAAGTTAAAGGAAAAATATCCCGAGATGGAAGATTGGGTAATAGAAACGGCAGCTATAAGAAAACACGCTGATCCGGGAGGGTTTTTAGATGGAGTTAATAAAGATTCAAAAACATACAAAGAAAAATATCCCTTACTGGAAAATTGGATTATTATGAGAGCAGTCATTGGTAATTCTGGGAACCCGGACGCTTTTTTAGGAAAGGTTGTAAAATCCGTAGAAAGTTTAGAAATAAAATTCCCTGAATTGAGTGAAAGTATTATTATAGAAGCCGCCGTAAATCATTTTAATAAAGCCGAAGACTACTTAAATAAATACCAAAACGATGTAGTAAAATTAAAACAACAATTTCCCGGTTTTGGCGACGGTGCGATACACAAAGCCGCGCGTAATAATCCGTCAGACCCAGTGGGATTTTTAACTAATCTCATTCCAGTGATTACTGATTTGCAGACAAAATTTCCAGCGTTCAGCAAAGCAAATATTGAACATGTGGCAATATCAAACACAGTTAATCCCGAAGGAGTTTTAAAAAATGCTGTTAAACTTATCGAGGAATTAAAAACAGAATTTCTCGATTTTACGGATAAAGAGATTGAATATGCGGTAATTGATGTAGAAAAAAAAGCAAGGACAAAACTGCAGGAGGTTGTGGATAAATTTCCACTTATGGCGGAAAAATATCCAATGTTTGAAGCTTGGGTAGTAAGGTCTTTATTAATTGACAGACCAAGCACTTATCCTTTTTATTTAGAAAATTTAAAAATACAATCTGATAATTTGCACACGCAATATCCGTCTATGGACTATAAAAACATAGTTAACATCTGTTTTTTTAATAAACAAAAAGCTGAACAAATATTAAAAGAAAGGTTTAAAATTTAGTTTTGTGTTTTCAAAAGCTGGATTCAAGCTCCTAACGCAATATTCTGGCCAGTAGTTAATTCATAAAACTTTTCAGATGGCGTATAGAATCCCAGGGTTTTCCTGGGACGGCTGTTTAGCCGTTCTTCCGCCAGTCTAAGCTGTGTCTTCGAGACTGTTCTGAAGTCAATGCCTTTAGGAAAATATTGGCGAATTAGTCCATTGGTGTTTTCGTTGGTACCGCGTTGCCACGGTGAATACGGATCAGCAAAGTAAACTTGGATTTTGGTATCCTTGGTGAACAGCTGGTGCTGGCTCATCTCTGAGCCTCGGTCGTAGGTTAAGGTTTTTTTAAATACAGCCGGGATTCGCCTAAAAGCTTTCGCGAAGGCGATTCTTACACTCAAGGCGTCCCTGGCCTTCAATGGCGCAAGTAAGGTGAGTCTGGTAGTCCGCTCCACCAATGTCCCTATGGCGGTATTGCTCTTCTGGCTACCCATAACCAGATCACCTTCCCAATGACCGGGAACAATGCGGTCAGCGACTTCTGCGGGACGCTCGGAAATGCTGATGATATCCTGGATTCTTTGTCTGCGGTAGTGAGCATATTTTCTAGGCCGTCGCATTTTGCGTTCTTGCCTTAGTCCTTTCATGAGTTCTTTTTTTAGTTCACCGCGGGGTAAGCAGTACAAGTGCTGATAGATTGTTTCGTGAGAGATGCGCATAGTGCTATCTTGAGGGTACTCAAGTTTAACTCGCTTGGCAATCTCTTCTGGAGACCATTCCTCCCACAACTGTTTGTAGACGTATTCACGCAACCGATCGTTAATCGCCAACTTTTTTGGTTTTGCCTGTCGTTTACGTTGCTCAACCTTACGTTTCTGGGCTTTAACCGCCCGATAGTTACGCCGATAAGTACAATTCTTTTTCACCTCCTGGCTAACGGTTGAGACCCTGCGTCCAAGTCTCAGAGCTATACTGCTTAATGATTCATCAGCCCATAACCCCTGACTGATAACTTCTCTTTCAGAGAAGCTGAGACGAGTATATGTTTTCATTGCCATATCTTATCGTTGACCAAACTTTTGCGCTAGCA
>Ga0155116_130_pt1 | contig 6629 bp, 6 predicted proteins | sample RifCSPhighO2_01_FD_106084 | JGI IMG/M metagenome (GOLD analysis project Ga0155116, IMG submission 106084) | Candidatus Doudnabacteria bacterium RIFCSPHIGHO2_01_FULL_43_23
TTCATGGCGCTTACAATGCCAAAAACCGCGATTCCAATCACGAGCCAAACGATAGTTTCAATTATTAGTTTTTTCGTAAAAAATCTTCTCATTTATTTTCTGAATTTGATTAATTTAAAAATATTTTAGAATCAATATTCTATAGTATTTAATCAATGTCGTCAATAGCGGTGGCCGGAAATTCTAACCTGAATTACAACCTCTGGTCGGGCGAAAAAAATCCCACGCCGGTATTATTCGAGCGGGAAAAAGAGAAGAAATTTTTGAATCCCTGTAGAGCTTCCTCAAGATTGTATCTGACAAAATTGTATTACTCTTAGGAGTTACGGGTTTGAGCCGAATTCGACCCGTCTCGACTTGGCATCGAGCCGAGGCGGAGGAAAAATCGAGGATTTGGCCGAAGGCGTAGTAGAACTACGTCGAGGTCAAACCGCAGAAAAATCAAGGATCAAAGTCCTCCAGAGGCGCCTGCCCGCCTTTGGAGGGGATCAGCAAGCCAAGGCTTGCTGAAAGTCGGCCAAATGCTTGCCAGAGGTCGGGCAGAGCCTGACCGGAGCAAGCAATCCCGTAAGTCCTAACTATATTTACAGACTACACTACACCTACTGATCGGTAATCAGAGTGTATAGTTGGGATTGTGAATGAAAATTTAAAATAATAACCCCGCCATTGGCGGGGTTATTATTTTAAATATTTAAAAAAAATTTTATGCTCCGGAAGTGGTTGCCATTTTTGAGCCTTCAGTGCATCTCCTACAATTCTTCTTGTGCATTATCACTTCCCAAACCGCAGACAGTCCGACTAAAATATAAATGATCTTTGATACTACTTCTTCCATTCCTCCAAAAATCTGTCCCACCTCCCATCCGCTAATCGCAAAAATACCCCAGTTCAAACCGCCTATAACTAGTAAAGTAAACGTTATTTTGTGCATTCCTAGCTTCACCCCCTTCCTTTTTCAAATGTTCATTGACTTTAACATGCAAGTTCAGCTTATCACAGGTTTGATCCAATAACAAATAAAAAAAGCGGACCCAAGATCGAGCCCGCGAAACCTACAACACGAACGGATACTAATTCTGCATGGGAATCAGTTCAACCATTTCGCCATCGAGTTCGGCAAAATAGGTATGTACTGCGAGGTCTGGAAAGTGCTCCAACACGATTCCTCGGGCGGTATTCAGCTGGTCCCGAGACCAAACAAACAAATAAGTTACCGGGCGTATCGGACTGAAATCTCAATCTGATACGCCCGAAAACTTAAATCTTTGTCGTGCCGGCTCCTGCCTGATGACGCCTGCTTCTGCGCGCGACGCGTAATCGCATAAGTGACCGCTCCAAAGCCACCTGCGCTTCCGCGAATTTAACGTCATCTTGCCTTACTCCTTCCATCACTTTTTTGGCCCTTCGGGCGGCATCTTCGGCGCGAGTCAGGTCAATTTCTTCCGCGTGTTCAGCCGCGTCAGCGAGTACTATGATATTATCGCCGGGTCGGACTTCCACAAACCCGCCGGCAACAGCGAAATATCGGGTCTCTCCTCCCTTATATATCGCAAGCTCTCCCGGTACCAAATTGGCAACCAAAGGAATATGGCCGGACAAAACGGTAATTTCACCCAACTCTGTTGGCAGGGACACCTTGTCGATTTTTTCCTTTAATACAACCTTTTCTGGTGTCGCGATTTGCAAGTTTAGCATAAAACAAAATTTAAATCAAGCCTTTTCAATTTAACAATTCAATAAGTCGTTAATTAAAAGGATGAATCAGTAAAATCGCTATTGAACTTCCTCAATGCCACCTTTCATGTAGAAAACCTGTTCAGATTTGCTGTCGTGCTTGCCTTCCAGGATTTCTTTAAACCCGCGAATGGTTTCAGAAAGAGGCACGTATTTGCCAGGAGTATTGGTGAAGGTTTCAGCCACGAAAAAGGGCTGGGAGAGAAACCTCTGGATTTTACGAGCGCGGGAAACCACGATTTTGTCTTCGTCTGACAATTCTTCCATGCCCAAAATTGCGATAATGTCCTGCAAATCTTTATAGCGTTGCAAAACTTTCTGCACGCCACGAGCAACATCATAATGCTCCTGTCCAACTGTGTCGGCCGAGAGAATGGTCGACGTGGAGTCGAGAGGATCCACTGCCGGATAAATCCCAAGCTCCGAGAGAGCGCGCGAAAGTGTGATAGTCGAATCCAAGTGACTGAAGGTTGTCGCGGGTGCCGGATCAGTTAGGTCATCCGCCGGCACGTAAACTGCCTGCACTGAAGTGATTGAACCTTTATCAGTAGAAGTGATGCGTTCCTGTAAAGCGCCCATTTCGGTAGCCAGAGTCGGCTGGTAACCCACAGCAGAAGGAATACGACCTAAAAGGGCGGAGACCTCAGATCCAGCCTGGGTGAACCGAAAAATATTATCGATAAAAAGCAGTACGTCTTGTTGCTCATCGTCTCGGAAATACTCGGCAAGCGTCAGCGCCGTCAAAGCCACTCGCGCGCGCGCGCCAGGCGGTTCGTTCATCTGTCCAAACACAAGCGAAGTTTTGGGCAAGACATTTGATTCTTTCATCTCGTAATAAAGATCGTTGCCCTCGCGGGTTCGCTCTCCCACTCCGGCAAAAACCGAGAAACCGCCGTGCTCCTGGGCGATATTGCGGATGAGCTCTTGTATAATCACGGTCTTGCCCACGCCGGCGCCTCCGAAAAGTCCGACCTTGCCACCTTTAAGTATTGGCGCGATCAGGTCGATAACTTTGATTCCGGTTTCCAAAATTTCATTCTTGGTTGATTGCGAAGTAAAATGCGGAGCCGACCGGTGAATAGGCAAATGATTTTCCGATTTGATCGGTTCGCCCTCATCCAATGGCTCGCCTAAAACATTAACCATGCGTCCCAGAGTCGGCTTGCCTACGGCAACGGTTATAGGCGCGCCCGTATCTATGACTTCCGTATGACGCCTAAGCCCGTCTGTTGAGCCCATGGCTATTGCTCGAACCATATTGCCACCCAAATGCTGGGCCGTCTCCAAAATCAAAGTCTCTTCTCCTAACGCGACTTTGAGAGCGTTATAAATCGCCGGCAATTTTTCCCCGAATTGCACGTCTACTACCGGTCCGATGACGGTTGCTATGCGACCAGTATTGTTTTCTGTCTTTTGCTGAATTAATTTGTTCATAAATTATGTATGGTTTATAAAATTCTAATGCTTGTAATTTTTAAAATTTCTACTATAACACTACTCACGTGACCGCCATGCGACCGGCGGAAATTTCGGCGATTTCGGCTGTAATCCCCGCCTGTCTCAACTGGTTATATTCCAAGGTCAAGTCCTCGATCAGGTCAGCCGCCGCGTCCGAGGCGCTTTTCATGGCGACCATGCGCGCCGAGTGTTCGCTGGCATTGCTTTCCAGCATAGCCTGATATATCTGGACTTCAATCAGTCGAGGAAGTAAACGCTTCAAAACCGTGTCTGGGGTGGGTTCAAAAATATAATCAAAATGACTAAATCCGGGGACTTGAATGGGCTGTTCTGACACATTTCCCACTTGTCCCAAATCGTCGTGCTCTGCGATGTTGGCGGCGAGACTTAATTCGGGAAACGGTAAAATAACTTTAATTCTAGGTTTTTGCACCAAGGTCGATACAAAGTCGGAATATCCCAGAATAACTTTGTCGTATTGACCAGTTGAATATTTATCAATAATCAGGGTCGCGATTGGAAATATTTCGGAAACTTCCAAATTCACGTCAGCCTTTTTAAAATCCGCGACGATATTTTGTCTTGCCTTAAACATGGCGTCCGCGCCTTTTTTCCCGACCACTATCAGATCAGTTTGCAATTGTGAATTTTCATCTTTGCCAACCGTGATGTAGTCAAGAATCTTACCGATAATCTGACTGTTAAAACTTCCGGCCAGTCCCCTATTAGAAGTCAAAAGAATGATCAGCTGCTTTTTTACGGGAAGAGTCAAGCGCAAAAGCGGTTGGATTTTACGGTCAATCTTCCCGGATAGATTATTGATAAGCTCCCAGGCGAGTTGCGCGTAAATGCGAGCGCGCACAGCCTGCGTTTGTGTGCGTCGCATTTTTGTCGCCGCGACCAGCTCCATGGCTTTGGTTATTTGCCTGGTATTTTTAACCGATCTTATTCTCCTGCGAATTCCTAAAGTGTTGGGCACGAAATTCTAGATAAAAATACTTTAATCATATGGCTAATTCAGAAAACGTTTATTGTATTCTATTAGCGTGGCTTTCAACTTTTCTTCAGTCTCGCTTTCCAATTTTTTGGTCTTGCGGATTTCCTCCAAAACGTCTTTAAATTCAGTGGCCAAGGTCTTCAAGAATCCAGTTTCCCATTCTCCGACTTTTTCTACTGGAATTTTTTCCAAATAACCATTGATGGCGGCATAGAGAACTGCAGCCTGCGATTCCGTTGATAAAGGCTCGTACTGTTTTTGTTTAAGGATTTCCACGATTCTTTTACCGAGTTCCAGACGATCTCGTGTTGCTTCGTCCAGGTCGGAAGCAAATTGGGCGAAAGCGGCGAGACCCCGGTATTGAGCCATATCGAGTCGAAGTTTACCCGCGACTTTTTTCATGGCCGAAGTCTGTGCCCGACTGCCAACGCGCGAAACTGAAAGGCCAACGTTAACCGCTGGTTTTACGCCTTGATAGAAGAGTTCGGATTCAAGAAAAATTTGTCCGTCGGTAATAGAAATAACGTTAGTTGGAATATAGGCGGAAATATCCCCGGCCTGGGTTTCGATAATCGGCAACGCGGTCAGACTGCCACCACCGTAATTTTTATTAAGTCGCGCCGCGCGCTCCAAGAGCCGAGAATGCAGATAAAATACGTCTCCGGGATAAGCTTCTCTTCCCGGCGGCCTTTTCAAAAGCAAAGAAATCTCACGATAAGCCACGGCATGCTTGGACAGATCGTCATAAACCACTAACACGTCCTCGCCTTGTTCCATAAAATATTCTCCGATAGCGCAACCGGAGTATGGGGCTATAAAAGACATAGCCGCGGGCTCTGAAGCGCCGGCAAAAACTACCGTGGTATAATCCATAGCGCCGCGTTCTTCCAGGATTTTCACGATTTTTGCGATCTTGGATTTCTTTTGCCCGACAGCCACGTAAATGCATTTCATGTTCTGACCTTTTTGGTTGATAATGGCGTCAAGAGCAATAGCGGTTTTCCCCGTCTGTCGGTCACCGATAATGAGCTCTCTCTGGCCACGACCAATGGGGATCATACTGTCGATAGCCTTGATGCCAGTTTGCATGGGCGTATCCACTGACTGTCGGGTTATTACCCGAGGAGCAATTTTTTCCACGGGATAAAAATCGGTAGTCTTAATCTCCCCTTTGCCGTCAATCGGTTGTCCAAGCGCGTCAACCACGCGACCGACCAAGGCGACTCCTACTGGTACGGACAAGATCCGCCCAGTGGTTTTGGCGATATCGCCTTGTTTGAGCTTTTGATAATCTCCCAAAACTATCGTCCCCACGGATCCTTCTTCCAGGTTGAGAGCCACTCCTTGGATCGATCCCGCCACACTCTCAAACTCCACCATTTCCATACTACCCACTTCGGCAAGACCTGAAACTCTGGCTATTCCATCTCCCACCTCCGCCACCCGACCGATTTTCTCGACCTTAACCTCGGCTTGAAATTTTCCAATTTTCTCTCGAAGTTGTTTGATAATTTGCTCTGTTTTCATAAATTATGCGCGTTATCTATATGCTTAGAACTTTTTTAAGATTACTCAATTGTTTTTTAACACTCAAATCAATCCTCTGGTCCTCGGTTTCTATGACCACACCGCCAACCAATGTCTCGTCGATTTTCTTGGTAAATTCTACCGGCTTGCCCAAAATTCTTTGTAACGCTTCTAGTATTTTATTCTGTGAAAGATCGGGTTTGGCAAAGGTCAAATCTGCGGAAATCTTACCCTGGGATTTCTGACCATACCGAATTAATTCCGCTTCGATTGCGGCCCCGGCTTCTAGCTGACCTTTCTCCGCAAGCAGTCTGACAAAATTATCTAAAATTTCAGATTGATCAGCGGGAGACGCCGAAAGCAAGGTTTCGTACAAAGCCTCGGCGTATTGTTTGGGAGTGACGGTCATAATTTTAATAGCAATTTGCTTTAAGCAATACTTTTTAAACTTTCTTTGATCAGCTCTTCGTCTTTCTTTTTATCAATTTTCTCGGCTAGAATTTTTTCAGCGACTGTCACCACCAAACCCGCGACTTCAGCTCGAAGTTCGACCATCATATTTTCCTTTTCAGACGCGATTTTTTTGTGAGTTTCCGCCATCATCTTCTCCGCTTGTCCACGCGCCTCATTTAGAATCGCCTGTTTTTGCTCGTTAGCGAGAATTTCCGCCCGGGCAATCACGCTTTGGTATTCGGCTCTCGCCTTTTGTTCTTCTTTGGCTTTATGACTGTCCAAATCCTGAAATTGTTTTTTTATTTTCTCTGCCTCGGCAAGCGAGGTTTCAATTTTTCTCGTTCTATTTTCCAAAGCGCGAGTCGCGGGCGTAAAAACCCACTTCCATAATACAAAAACAATAATGGAAAAATTAATAAGTTGGGCCAAAAACAGCTTCCAGTCAATACCAAGCAAT
>Ga0155116_129_pt1 | contig 5355 bp, 7 predicted proteins | sample RifCSPhighO2_01_FD_106084 | JGI IMG/M metagenome (GOLD analysis project Ga0155116, IMG submission 106084) | Candidatus Doudnabacteria bacterium RIFCSPHIGHO2_01_FULL_43_23
TATTTTATATGTTAACATATACTTAAAATCTATGCAACCAACACTAAAATCTATGCATAAAATCTATAAACTATGCGGAAATAGACGAAATCTAGAAATTCGCCAGCGTATAAAGCCACTTGGACCACTACTGTCGGCGCTTAGAATATTCTAAGCGCAATAAATTTTAAATAATTGGTAGATATGTCTCGCAAAAAAGATCGCCTATTAGGCGATCTTTGCTTTTTAGATGACTGGGGCTATCGGCGCCGGTCCTTTGGAATTCGGACCGTATTGATTATCTCCCGGATTGCTGTCGGTTGTCAGCAAAACCAATAACCAAATCCAACCGATTAAGGGAATAAGGGATATTAACAGCATCCAACCACTTTTTCCAATATCATGAAGCCTTCTAATCCCAACACCGATGGCGGGAATCAATACCGCTAAACCGTACAAGCCTCCAAGAACACCGCTTTTGTCCCCAATTATCCTACTCACAATTCCTAGAACGATACTGATGATAATATTGAATAAGAAGAAATACCAATATTCCGCTCTTCGCGCGCGTCCATTAAACTCCGCGTATTTTTTTAAAACCTCTAGATAATAATTCATAATTTTTGATTTCAAATAAATAATTGTTTTGATGTTATGTCAACCAAGCCTCGCAGGAAATCTTCAAAATCATTGAGAAGATATATTTTGACGATTTACTATAGCTATAACTTTTGCTTATCTATAGAATATCATTTATCGCGATATATTTCACCTGGCAAAATTCAAATTCTTGAAATAAACTAGAAAGTCGAGGTGCAATGCGCGCACTTTAATGCTTTGATTGGAACTTTTGACAAGCAAAAAGGACAATCTTTTTCTTTCGGATCGGCGTGGGGTGGCTTCCTCTTCATCTTGTTGACGGCCTTGATAATAATAAAAAGCACCCACGCGACAATCAGAAACGCAACCAGAGCATTGATAAACACACCATAGTTGATTGTCGCCGTACCCGCTTCTTTGGCTTCGGCAAGAGTCTCGAAGTCTCCTTTGCCCAGCACGAAAAAAAGATTGGCAAAATCAACCCCGCCGGTAATTTTTCCGAATACCGGCATTATAATATCATCAACTAAAGACTTCACAACCGTGCTAAAAGCGGCACCGATAATAATTCCGATGGCCATATCAATCATATTGCCCTTTACAGCAAATTCTCTGAATTCTTTTAACATAATTTTTTATTGATTAGCGTCTTGTTTATCCAAATGGACCCTACCGGGCTCGAACCGGTCGCCTCCGCCTTGCAAAGGCGGCGCTCTACCAAATGAGCTAAGGGCCCAAAATTTTTAACACCCCCTAAATTTACCGGGTGAAAGGACCAATATCCTTTTTACTGAAAAAATCCAAGCATATACATCAACGAAAAAATCACTACACCAAGCGCGAAAAGCTTCAAAAATTTGTAGGTTCCGCCTGAACCCAGATATTTCTCCGCTGAAGGATCCTGTCCAAAAAAACGGTAGATCGCCGGAGTATATTTCAGCAAAATTATACCTGCCACTATTCCCAATATTCCCAATAAAAATCTCATATTTGTATTTTTTTATTTAATGGTGGGCGATCGAGGACTCGAACCTCGGACCTCGTCATTATCAGTGACGCGCTCTAACCACCTGAGCTAATCGCCCGAACATCAGTGCAGACTTCAGTAATTTAACAGATATTTATTACAAACACAAGGTCGATCTCTTTTTACGACACCTCTAAAACTAAAGGGCAGATTACTCTGCCCCAAAGATGGTTACCTATGCCTCACAACCACAGTCGCATGTGCCGTCCTCATTGTGCAGATGTCCGCACGTTGAGCATTTTTCAGCCATCTCTCCGGAATCGTCATCGTGGCTGTGGTCGTCATCGCCATCATGTAGTATCATGATTTTTGGTGATATTAATTTTTTCCTAATCGATTTTTTTTACAATATAATCTGCCAATTTTTTATCTGCTTGAATATATAGTATATTTAATGTAATGATATTATAGCTTCTCTTTTAATTAAGTCAACAAAATTCCGACTATGAAATTCTACGACCTTTCTATCCCGCTTTCGCAGGCTACCATCACCTGGCCGGGTGAACAACCAATGGAAATTGATGAAAAGAAAGGCACGGCTATTACTTCGCGCTTGGCCATGCCCTCCCACTTCGGCACCCACATCGACGCGCCCAAGCATTTTTTGTTCAATAAGGGCACTGTGGATAATATCGCGCTTTCCAAACTGGTGGGAAAAGCCAAAGTCTTTGCGCTCAAATCCAAGCAGATAATTTCACGAAACGACCTGCTCAAATTTTCTATCGAAAAAGGTGATAAAATTCTGCTTAAAACCAGAAACGGCCGTAATGTCCTGGGCAAAAAATTTATCGACAACTATGTCTCGCTTGGGTTGGACGCCGCAAAGCACCTTGCGCAAAAAAAAATCGACTTGGTGGGGATTGATTATTTTGGCATTGAGGCCAAGTCCGCGCCAGGACACCCGGTGCACAAGGCACTGCTTGCCAAAGATATCGTAATAGTGGAGGGTTGCGATCTGTCTCGTGTGCCTGCTGGGAATTACAACATCGTGGCTCTACCGCTAAAAATAAAAAGGGGCGATGGCGCGCCAACGCGCGTCGTGCTCTGGAAATAGTACCGACAATGAGGGGAGCCCTCGCGCGCGAGGGCTCCCCTCGGATAAGTAAATCAAATAAAAAAAGCCGACTCTATAGTCTGACGGAAAATCTGTCTCTGGCTATTTATTCTATCGCGCCAGGACTTCAAGTCTGGCCTTCAACGCCGATCGAAGGCAAGTCCATGTAATAACGGATGGAATTTGATGGATCGACAAAAATTGTAACTTGCTTGTCTTTTCTGTTAGCCAAAATAAAATTGGGATCCGACCAGATCAAGGCACTCGAATAAACTTGGCTATTTCCGGAAACATTTGTCGCTTTGGCAAAAATAATATACGGCGCCCTCCCGTTTACCCGGATATTGGCAATATGCTTGATGTTAAAAATTTCCGCGATAACTTTTTTACCGGTCGTTTTCAAAATCTCACCGTCTTGGTCTTTGAGTCCTTGGGCTTCTGCTCCCGGCGGATTCTTTGCCCAGGACCACGCCCAAAAGAAAAAGGAGATAGCAAGAACAAAGTCAATCGTAGAAGCCCATATTTTTGTCGCGAGGGGCGTGGCTGACAGCGCGATGATCACGCCAAAAATCAGGAAAGCCAATCCTCCGATCACCGGTCCGCCAACTAAGATAAACTTTGACATAATTTTTGATGTGTATTACTTCTTACGTAAAACTTCATAACCTCCCCTTCTCCGTCCCGATCCGGATCGGGACTATGGCGGACAAGCAAAACTTATTTCTTACGCAAAACTTCATGACCGCCCCGCCTTCGCCAAGGCTATGGCGGGCAGGCAAACCCTTACTTTCTGCGAAGGACCTCGTGTCCCCCAAAGCGATTCCGCAAGAGAGCGAGGACTTTGTTGCGAAAAAGATTTTGGTTTATCTTTTTTTCCGATTCTTTGCGCACTTGCAAAGAAGCCGCGATCACGCGTACATCTACTCCCAACTTTTTGGCCGCAGTAACCGTCCAGGCGCCTTCACCCGTATGTTTGACGTAGCCGATTACTTTGCTTAGATTCTCTTTTTCAAAAATATCTCGGGAAAGGTCTATGAGCCAGGAAGACACCACCGAGCCCTTTTGCCAAATCTTTGATACTTGGGCAAGATTGATCTTTGGATCCCATTTGTTTATGACCGCAAAGCCTTCGGCAATTGCCTCCATCATGCCATATTCAATGCCGTTGTGCACCATTTTTACAAAATTTCCCGCGCCAGTGTCGCCCACCAGGCCGTAGGACTCTCCTGTCGATAAATCACGCATAATAGGCTGAATCTTTTTCCACTTATCTTTCGGTCCGCCCACCATTATGGAAAACCCGTTTTTCTCCCCCCACACGCCGCCCGACGTGCCCGCATCAAACATTGCAATGCCCTTCTTTGCGAATTTTTGGGCTCGCTTTATTGTGACCTGATAGTTTTCATTGGCTCCGTCAATCAAAATATCGCCAGAAGACAGTAATCCCAACAACTCTTTATGCGCCGACTCGGTCGGCTCGCCGGCCGGAAGCATAGTCCAGATGACCCTCGGGGTTTTGAGGGATTTTACCAATTCTTCGACAGTCTCAACCACCGAACTCCCCCTGCTCCCCCTCTTTATTAAAGAGGGGGTGGGGGGGAGTTTTTGCGCTCCAACAAAGCGAGCGAAAGCCGCCCGAGGCTCGGGACTGCGGTTCCAGGCAATGACTTTGTGATTTTTTTTATGTAATACTCGGGCGATCTGCGAGCCCATTTTACCCAAGCCGATGATTCCAATCATCATAAATTTTCAAGTTATAATTTTTAATGTTCAATAAATTTTCATTGATTCAATGTTTCATTGTCAATTCAATAAAAATTGAAAATTAGAAATTGTAAATTGTCAGCGCGTCCACCATTCTCTGCCGTCTTTTTGGATCAAAGCATCCGCCTCTTTGGGACCTCCCGATCCCGGCTTATATTTTTTGACGGAAATCGTTTTGATGTTTTTAGTCAGACTGTCGATAAATTTCCAAGCAGCCTCAATCTCGTCGCTCCTGGTAAAAAGCCTTTGATCACCTTGAAGAAAATCCAGCAACAGGCGCTCGTAGGCGTTCGGCAGTTTGGCAGTATACGCCATTTTGTAGGAAAATTCCAAACGCGCCTGATGAAGCTCCACTCCAAACCCCGGTACCTTGTTATTGATTTGCAGAAACACGCTCTCGTCCGGCTGAATGCGGAAGATCATTACATTGGCCGCGCAGTTACGAAACAAACATTTTGGCAGTTCTTTGTAGTGTATCGAAATCTCCGCGATTTTTTTTTCCAAGGCCATCCCGGATTTGACATAAATCGGCACGCCTTTCCATTTGGGCAGATTGAGATATGTTTTTAGCGCCGCGAAAGTTTCTGTCCTGGTATTTTTCCCAACCTCTTTACTGTAGCCCTCATACTGTCCCAGTACCAGGCGCTCCGGTAAGTCTTTCTTGCTTATCGGCGCTAAAGATTTTAGAATTTTCAGTTTTTGATCGCGGATCAGTTCGGTTTTGAGTTCCAAGGGCTCCTCCATGGTAATCAAGGCCAACATCTGGAGAATATGGTTTTGCACGACATCGCGTAAAGCCCCGGCCTGGTCATAAAAAGGCGCTCTGGGCCCCACCTTGTCAGAATACAAAGAGCTAATCTCGATATGGTCGATGTATTTGGTATTCCAAAGCGGTTCAAAAAGGCTATTGGCAAACCGAACAACCATCAGA
>Ga0155116_136_pt1 | contig 2437 bp, 5 predicted proteins | sample RifCSPhighO2_01_FD_106084 | JGI IMG/M metagenome (GOLD analysis project Ga0155116, IMG submission 106084) | Candidatus Doudnabacteria bacterium RIFCSPHIGHO2_01_FULL_43_23
TTTATAACCTTATCGATTATCTACCAAAAATCTTTAAAGTAGCGACGATTTCTTCGTCAATTCCCAGTAAACAATCATAGTTTTTTACTTCCATATCGTTCACCCATGCGAACTCTGAATGATCGTACTGGTTTAGTTTTACCTCTCCTGACACATACTTTGCCGCAAACTTCACCAGCACTACTGGAATTCCGTCCGGCCGGATGAAAGCCACGCTATTAATATAGTGTAGATGTTTATCAATAATAATATTTGCCTCCTCTTTGGCTTCTCGAGCCAATAAATTTTCCACAGCGTCTTCGAAATCCAAGACCTCTCCATTGATTCGCGTGGGGCTTTTCGGATCCAGATCTGTCCATTCCAGCTTTCCGCCAATCACTCCGTATTTACCGGGATGAACTTTCTCCCGTTCACTTCTTTTGAGGATCAAGCATCGTTGATCCGATTCCCGAAAAACCACGACGTTCGCGACAAAATAAAAAAGTTTGTCAGGCTTTGCTTTCTCCGTGCTAATAATGCTTGCGGGCATAAAGATTATTTTACCAACTTGTTTGTAATCATCATCTGCCAATACTGGTCATCATCCACGCCGATAATCAGTCGATCAAAGTTTTCGTTCTTCAAGGTTAAAGTAATCGGCTTGCCATTATAGACCAAGAGCCAATATTCTTTGCCGTATTCGTTGCGGAAAGATCCGGCTTTGATGAGGCCGGGCAAAAAAGTTCCCGGCGCGCGAAGCTCTTTCCAGCCTTGCTTAGGCCGGTCGAGCTCGACGCTCACTATATTATAGAGAGGAATGGAAAAATCGCCGTGGAAAGACAAAAGCTTTTCCCACCAGCTTAGCTCAATTTTCAAAACCGCGTCTTCAATTTCTAGTTTCATAGCAATTTTTTCTCCCCCTTAAGATAAGGGGGAGCCAGAGGGGGTTATGAACTGCATGCTTGCAAAAAATCCCTTTTTTCTCACCCATTTTTCTTTCCCTCCTTTGTATGTCACCCCTGGAGAGGGGGGTAGGTACCCTGATCAGCCTAGGCGGATGAAGGGTGTATGTGAAGATGTACTATTTCTCTATCTCCATATCCAAAGCGCAAGAATTGATGCAATACCGCTTTCCGGTCGGCCCGGGACCATCGTCAAAAAGGTGACCCAGATGTCCACCGCATTTTTTACAGATAACTTCGGTGCGTTGCATACCATGGCTTGTGTCCGGACGCAATTCAATCTTCTCGCTACTCATGGCATCATAAAAACTCGGCCAGCCGGTACCGGAGTCAAACTTGGTGTCCGAAGAGAAAAGCTGTTCCCCGCACCCGGCGCAACGAAAAACGCCTTTGTCTTTGGTATCGTGATATTTGCCGGAAAATGCCGGCTCGGTATCTTTTTCTCTCAAAACCCGATACTGCTCGGGCGTTAATTTTTTCTTCCAGTCGATTTGTTGGTTCATGGTTTTTTATGTTAATACAGACTGGTAGTTCTTGAGCAAGAAGATCACTTCTTTTCGGAGGTGGGTCTTGACCCAAGCTTTTTCCTTTTCGCCCGGCAACAGTTCAGCCAGTCCACGCAAGATTTCATTGTCTTTTACCGTTTCGACAAAAGGGATACAATCTGCCATATATTCTTTTATAGTTTTGCCGGTTCGAGCCTTAATCACCTCGGCATTTATATCCCAGTGATTTGTGCCGAAGAACCAGACATCATAAATATCACGCATGGCTGTTTCACTTCGAGTAGTCAGAGCGGCGAGCTTACTGGCAAATAGATAATCTTTCTTACCGACAAGCATAGAAATGCCAAGATATTCTTTCACTTCGTAGTGCTCTTTGATATCGGGCATCAGGATTCTAACATTGACCTCAACTTTGACGTTGTGGTCGGTATCGCCATGGGAGAGCAGAAAGAAAATAGTGTTTCGTTTGATATAATTATCTTTAACCTCCCCATATTTTCCTAACAGGCCGCCAATTTTTTCATATCCAAGTTTCTGGGTAGCTTCATCGCTAGAAAATAAGTCAAAATCGAGGTCTACGGAAAATCTGGTCAGGCCGTAAAAAAAATAAGCACAGGTGCCACCTTTGAATCCGATGAGGGATGAAATGGAAGTATCCGAGTAAATAGCTCGGAGAATTTGTCCCATGATGAGCTGGTGTTTTTCTTTATTGAGCATGTTTTTGGTATTGAGCGACTCGCTTTATTAACTGTTTGTTATCGTAAATTTTTGCAAGTTCGAAGCACGTCTCCCAGTTAATGGATCGTAGGTTGTCAAAGTAAAATTTAGGAGATAAATATATGGTGTCGAGGAATGCTCGCTCCGGTGTAGCAATGCTGTAATTTTTTTCATTCTTAATGCCGAGCGCGTTGTAGAGAACGCTATCTTTCAGTTTTCTAAAGGTGATATTGTGTTCGCCAATCTTTTTTGTGGTGGGATAGGGACCGGCTA